>DSTFC04002__coassemble_542_pt1 | contig 91878 bp, 97 predicted proteins | sample DSTFC04002__metabat2_high_PE_045 | metagenome-assembled genome bin DSTFC04002
ATCATGGATGAACCTACAAGAGGAATTGATGTAGGGGCGAAAGCAGAAATATATAAGCTGATGGTTCGGCTCGCAAAAAAGGGAATTGCAATTATCATGATTTCTTCAGAACTGCCGGAAATTTTAGGCATGAGTGACCGTATTTACATTATGTGTGAGGGGAAAATATCAGGAGAAATAGGAAGAGATGATGCCACACAGGATCTTATTATGAAATATTCAATGGAGGGGATGCAGCATGGGGCGTAAAGAAATTGAAAAAATGTCAATATCGGCATTATATCACAAATATGGTATTTTTATCATCTTAATTGCAATGATTATTATTTCGAGTATTTTAAATCCGATTTTCCTTTCGCGAGCGAATATTATTAATGTTGTACGTCAGCTGGCAGTGGTAATGATTATTGCATGTGGTGCGCAGTTTGTTATGATCTGTGGTATGATTGACCTTTCGCCAGGAGCAGTTTTGGCTCTTGCAGGTTGTATTGGATGTATGACATATGTGGCAACCGAATCAGTAGTGTTGGCGGTTCTGGCCAGTGTGGGAGTTGGGGCGTTGGTTGGTTTGGTTATGGGTTTTATTATAACGCAGTTCAACCTTTTGCCTTTTATTATGACTTTGGCGATGATGAATATTGCAAGAGGACTTGCATTGATTTTTACGGATGGTAAACCGATTAATAAGATTGGAAAACTTGCTGTGATCGGACAGGGCTATATTGGTCCGATTCCTATTCCGATTATTATTATGGCGGCGTGTGTGGTAATTATCTGGCTGGTATCATCAAAAACGAAATTTGGACGTTATACGTATGCCGTTGGCGGAAATCAAAATGCTGCTGAAGCTTGCGGAATCAATGTGAAAATGATAAAACTGAAATCTTATATCATTGATGGAGCATTGGTGGGTCTTTCGGGAATCGTATTGATGTCAAGGATTAATTCGGGGCAGCCGGCTATGGGAGATGGTTATGAATTCGATGCGATTACAGCTATCATTGTAGGTGGGACAAGTATGACAGGCGGAGCTGGAAGCATTTTAGGAACGCTGGTTGGCGGTTTAATTGTCAGCATTATCAATAATATATTAAATCTGCAAAATGTTTCGACATATTATCAGCAGGTTATCAAGGGAATAATTATTGCGGTGGCAGTGCTTATTGATGTGAGTACAAAAGCCCCTTCAAAGAGAAAACGTGTATTTGAGAAAAGTGGGGAAAAGGCCCGATGAAAAGATAATAACAGATCGGAAATCTGTTATAAATAAAAAAAGAATTGGGAGGTTGCAAAATGAGAAAAAAAGAATGGGTAAAAAAAGTAGTTGTGGTGTTGGCTTCCACTGCTGTGATGGCTGCATCGTTGGCAGGCTGCCAGAAAAGTGGAGGAGAAGAGAATTCTGGAACAGAAAGTAATGAAAGCAGCTCGGAGGACAATAAATTTAAAGTGGCTTATGTAAATCTGGCAGACTCGGATGTGAATTGTCGTATCACCAAAGAATATTTTGAGGAATATGCAGCTGATTATCCGGAGATGGAAGTATCGTACTATGACTCTGAAAATGATATTGATAAGATGATCAGTAATATGGAAACGGCTATGGCTTCTGATGTGGATGCGATTGTCGTATTACCGCTGGATGCTTCGGCGTTGGCGCCGGTAACGAATGATGCGATTGCAGCCGGTATTCATGTGATTCCATTCCGCGGAACCATTGACAGCGAAGGAACCATTTACGTTGGTTCAGAAAATATTGAATCCGGAGAAATGCAGGGAGAATATCTGGCGGAAAGTCTTCCGGAAAATGCTAAGGTACTTTATATGATGGGAACAGTAGGTATGTCACCTACTATTGATCGGCAACAAGGAATTCATGATGCTTTGGAAGCAGCAGGAAGAACGGATATAGAGTTTCTGGCTGAGAAAGATGCGGATTTTGATAAAGCAGAAGGTATGCAGCTGATGGAAGACTGGATGCAGACTTTTCCTGAATTTGATGCTGTAGTGGCGGCAAATGATCAGATGGCGTTGGGGGCAATGGAAGCTTTAAAAGGTGCGAACCGATTGGAGGGAGTACAGGTTATCGGCGTAGACGGTGTAGAAGAGGCGTTGTTAGCCATCAAAAATGGAGAAATGACAATGACTGCTTTCCAGAACTGTGATGCGCAGGCGAAAGCGTGTATTGAAGTTTTGGAGAAACTGTCTTCCGGAGAAGAAGTAACAGAAGATGTGCTGGTTCCCTATGAAGTGGTGACAAAAGATAATGTGGATGAATATCTGAAATAAGGAGTTATAAATGAAAGAAGAGCTGTTGAGCAGAGTCAAAAAAGAAAGAGAAAATTCTCTGAATTTTTACAGAAATTGGGAGTACGTTGGCAAAGAAATGCTGATACCGGGACGGGCTGGACTGGTGCGTACATTGTTCTATTATCCTGAAGAGATTCGAGAAGATATGCCTGTTTTCTTTGATATCCATGGCGGTGGTCATACCGTGCATAAGGCAGAAGCAGATCAGCCTTTTTGCAGAAAATTATGCAGACAGTTGCGAGGACTTGTGGTTTCTGTTGATTATCATCTGGCTCCGGAGTATCAATGGCCTGTTCAATTGCATGAAGTATATGATGTGATCCTTCATATTTATCAGAATGCGGAACAGTATCATATTGATCCGCAGCGTATGGGAGTAGGAGGTCACAGCGCGGGAGGAAATCTGGCGGCCGCAACGGCTCTTCTGGCAAAAGACCTGGGAGAATTTTCATTAAAATGCCAGGTTTTGGATTATCCGGAAGTGGATCTGGCAACAAAACCGGAAGATAAATACGAAGGAAAAGCTTCTGCTATGGTTGAACAGTTGACGTTCTTCGGCGAGTGCTATCAAAATGCGGATAATGTAAAGAATAAGTATTATTCTCCTTTTTATGCGAAAAGAGAGGAATTGCAGGGATTGCCGCCTACGGTGGCAGTCCTTTGCGGAAATGATATTCTCTATCGAGAAGGGTTAGAATACGCAGGGAAACTGGTAGAAGCGGGTGTTGAAACCATTGTAAAGTTATTCCAAAATGCAGAGCATGGTTTTACTGCAGACTATTATTATCGGAAAGAATCTCAGGAAGCGCATCAGTTTATGATCAGAGAAATTAAAAAATATTTATAGAAAAGAGAAAATATATGAATAATTCGATTCTGGAAAATATACAAAGTATGCCGGTAATAGATGTACACGAACATTTAATTTGTGATAATCTTCGTATTCAAAAGTATCCGGATTATATATCTTTATTGTTTTCTAATTACGTTTATGGCAATGCTGTTTCGGCAGGAATGACCTGGGGAGAATACGAATACATATTAAATCCAAATGGGGATCTGGAAAAGAAATATACTTTATTTAAACGTATTTTGCCATATATTCGTTTTACCTCGGTGTACCGTTGTATTAACAGAGCGTTCAGGGATTTGTATGATATCTCTCTTGATGAAACTGATTTTGAAAAGAATAACACCGTATATAAAAAAAATAATGTGCAAGGAGCCACGTGCCGTTTGATAGAAAAGGATACGAAAGTAAAGTGGATTATTAATGACGTTTATGATATTTCCATGCAAAATACTGTATATCAAATGGACAATAAATATATGATACCCACCGTTCGGTGTGATAAATATATTTTGTTTGATCAGAATTGGGATTTGATTGAAAAAGAATGGAACTGCAGTATCAATTCACTGAATACAATGGCGAGTTTACTGGAAAAGTATATCAGACAGGTAATCACAGAATACCATGGTGTTGCATTAAAATTGGCGGTCGCATATGACAGAAGTTTACAATTCGAAAATATTGCCTTTTCGGAAGCGGAATCTGCGTTTGAAATCATTCTTAAGAGCAGATTAAAAGGAGAAGGGATATCTTTAAATGATGTTGGGAAAGTGCAGGATTATTTGGTACATCAAATTATGGAACTGGCGGAATCACTGGATGTACCGATTCAGATTCACACAGGTTTTCAGGACCGCAATCAAAACGATCCCCGGCGTTCAGATCCCCGGCATTTGATCCCTTTATTTATTCAACATCCAAAAGTCAAATTTGTACTGTTCCATACGGGATTTCCGGATGGGAGGCATGCAGGGGTATTGGCAAAAATGTTTCCCAATGTTTTCGTGGATTTTTCCTGGGTGCATGTATTATCTGAAAGCTATGCACAAACAATGCTGAGAGAATATATCGAATTAATTCCATGTAATAAATTTTCGGTTTTTGGAGGGGATTTTTTTCATCGGGAAGGATTTTACGGTCATTTGCAGATAGCGCTGGAAAATTTGGCAGAAGTGATGCGTGATCTGTTGAAAGACAATGTATTAAACGAAAAGGAGATGAATTTTATTTGCAAACGTCTGCTGTTTTATAATCCGAAAGAATTGTATAAATTGAGTTGAATTGATGGGGAAACCAGTTTCGGTTTCCCCGTTTTGATGCTAAAAACGGGAAATTAAAAAAGGCAACAAATTGAAACTTGTCCCATTCGTTTTCCTGTGGTACATTATAGCTATTCTATCAGTCGGTATTCCGGCTGTTCCAGACCGTTCGGTCGCAACATTCCAGATTTACAATTATATATACAGTGAATGCATGCGGAATAGGGATTTGCAAATATTTTTGTTGCAATGCAAGGTATAGTTTTGTATAATAAAAGCAAATAATCTGTGTGCATTTAACGGGAAGGAGAATGCATGGCAGAAAAAGATATTGCGGCGGGGATCTATTTTGAGAATTCAGCCAGATTTGCAGATTTAATTAATGCATATTTTTTTGAAGGAGAAGAGGTGGTTCAGCCGGAAGATATTCAGGAACTTGATACGGTTGAATATGCTCCCGCAGCAGACAGACGCAGAGGAAACAATCAAAAAGGCTATCGTGATCTGGTGCGAAGGCTGTATTTTGGAGTTCAGTTTGTCATATTCAGTATGGAGATTCAGAATGGATGCGATTATTCCATGCCCATTCGTGTATTCAATTATGACGGAAGCAGGTATGGGAAACAGCTTCGGAAGAAACGTCGGAAACACAGGGAAAAGAAGGATCTGAAAGGAAATGAATTTCTTTCCGGGATTGCAAAAACAGACAGATTTTGTCCGGTTGTGACACTGATTTTATGTTTCGGAAAGTGGGATGGCGCCCGTAGTTTGCATCAGTTAATGGATATGGAAGGTATACCGGAAAAGCTCAGAAAAAGCATTGTTGATTATCCGCTGGATATACTGGAAGCAGCGGAATTTGAACATCTGGAATATTTTCAAACAGATTTGAAATTGGTTTTCGGGTTTATAAAATATGCACAGGATAAGGAAAGACTGAGATATTTTATCAAAAAAAACCGGGTAGAGTTTGAAAATCTGGCAGAAGATGCTTATGATCTGATCAGCGTGATGTCAAATACGCAGGAACTGAAAAGAAGAAAAAAAGAAGATGAAGGAGGACTAAATATGTGTAAAGCGATTGATGATATGATGACAGAGGCCAGGGAAGAAGGACGTCAGGAAGCGCTGACGGGGCTGCAGGGTATGGTGGAGGACGCCAGGGAAGAAGGACGTCAGGAAGCGCTGACGGGGCTGCAGGGTATGGTGGAGGACGCCAGGGAAGAAGGACGTCAGGAAGCGCTGACGGGGCTGCAGGGTATGATGGAGGAGGCCAGGGAAGAAGAACGGCGAAATGTAATTAGAATTTTCGTGAAAGATTACCAGAAATCCGGATGCTCTCGCGAGGTGATCAGCCGGAAGCTGGAGACCTTATTTTCTCTGCCGCCGGAAGCGGCAGAGAACTATCTTGGTTAATTTAAAATCAGAGTCCCATATCACTCAGAGACAGGGCGATACTGTCAATTCCCAGCAGAATCAGGTAGATGGCGGCTATGATGCCGATGGCTGTCAGGGAAAGCAGCGGGTTGAAAAGCATCAGCAAAGCCAGAACCAGACCGATGATGTTAACAATCATGGTGAAGTAGTATATGCTGACTCCGGCGATGAAGCGGATGCTGTTTAAATGAGACAGTCTGGAAATGCAATGGGTGATAAACCAGACGGGAAACAGGATCGACAGGATCAGAATGCCTGCTTCTGTGTATACCAGCAGCATAATGCCCGTTGTCACACTCAGTATTCCGGAAATCAGTGATATCACCGGGGCAAATCCGGTATACCGTTCCGTCCGTATGAAAAAAAGGATATCTGCTGCCCCCATGATCACGGCCAGAATACCATACAGGATTATTAGGCCCGTCAGGGTCGGTCGGGGATTGAACAAGGTAAGAATGCCTGCCAGGATCAGAAGAACCCCGATGCCCAGCTGTAGCCATCCGAATCCGGAGCGTTTTCTCATTGCTGTTCACCTCCTGCCGTTAAAATATTCATGAATTCCTCACCGGTAATGGTTTCTTTTTCATAAAGGAATTTTGCCAGTTCGTGAAGTTTGTCAATATTATCCTGCAGAATCGTTCGGGCTTTTTCGTGCTGAGAGCGGACCAGTTCCACGACCTTGCGGTCGATTTCTTTTTGGGTTTCTTCCGAACAGGCCAGCGAGGTGTCTCCGCCAAGATACTGGTTATTGACTGTTTCCATGGCTACCATATCAAATTCATCATTCATCCCGTAGCGGGTGACCATAGACCGGGCCAGACGGGTAGCCTGTTCGATGTCATTGGAAGCGCCGGTGGTGATTTCACCGAAGACGATTTCTTCCGCAGAACGTCCTCCCGTGAAGGTGGCGATTTTGTTCTCCAGTTCTGTTCTGGTCAGCAGATATTTGTCGCCTGTGTCCACCTGCATGGTGTAGCCAAGCGCACCGGAAGTACGGGGGATGATGGTGATTTTCTGCACCGGTGCGGACTGGGACTGTTTGGCTGCCACCAGGGCGTGACCGATTTCATGGTAGGCGACTATTAGCTTCTCCTTATCAGAGAGGACGGCGTTTTTCTTTTGATAGCCGGCGATAACTACTTCGATACTTTCCTCCAGGTCGGATTCGGTGACAATGGTGCGTCCGTTTCGGACGGCGCGCAGCGCGGCTTCATTGACGATGTTGGCCAGTTCCGCGCCGGAGGCGCCGGCTGCCATGCGGGCGACAGTGTGAAAATCCACATCATCAGCCAGCCGTATTTTTTTAGAGTGAACTTTTAGGATGGCTTCACGGCCGGCCAGATCGGGCAGTTCCACCGGAACGCGGCGGTCAAAACGGCCGGGGCGGGTCAAAGCCGGATCCAGGGACTCCGGACGGTTGGTGGCGGCCAGGATGATGACGCCGGTATTTTCTTCAAATCCATCCATCTCTGTCAGAAGCTGGTTCAGTGTCTGCTCTCTCTCATCGTTGCCTCCCACATTTCCGGAGTGACGTTTCTGTCCGATGGCATCGATTTCGTCGATAAAAACGATGCAAGGAGCCTTTTCTTTCGCCTGTCTGAACAGATCGCGGACTTTGGAGGCGCCCATGCCGACAAACATTTCCACGAATTCCGACCCGGAAATGGAAAAGAAGGGTACGTTGGATTCGCCGGCCACGGCTTTTGCCAGCATGGTTTTTCCGGTTCCGGGAGGGCCTACCAGCAGGATGCCTTTTGGCATGGAAGCGCCGGCCTCGGAGTATTTATCCGGATTATGAAGATAATCTACGATCTCCGCCAGACTCTCCTTGGCCTCATCTTCTCCTGCTACATCGCTGAAGCGGATGCCCTGGGTAGACTGAACGTAAACCTTAGCGTTGCTTTTGCCCATGCCAAAGGCCATGGAATTTTTCCCGCCTGCCTGCTCCATCAGTTTCTTGCTCATATACTGCCCCAGAACGATGAAAATTACGATAGGCAGGATGGTGGTCAGAAGAAAACTCACGATAGGTGACATGGGTTTTTCTATAACTTTTTCGAATTTAGCGCCGGAGTCATGGAGCCGTTCTGTCAGTGTGGGATCCTCCATGGGGCCGGTCTGATAAACATTTTTTTGATCTTTATCGGTAAAAAGAATCTGTGTATCTTCAATTTGTACCAGGCCGATGTTTTTGTCATCGATCATGTCCATAAATGTGCCGTAGTCAACTTCCTTCACTCGATTGCCGGTCACCATCGGGGTGACGATAAGATTGAAAAGAAAGATGATCAGCAGCACGATTCCGTAATAATAAATCATAGATTTTTTTGGTGATTTTACTTCTTTCATGTGAAACTCCTTTTTTCTTCTGCTTCTTCCCGGGTTTTCTGGCTTTCGATAGCTTTCAGGGAATCCAGCAGCGCGTGATTGGCTGCCTGCAGGGCAAAATCCAGGGTATATTCCGCCATCAGAATCCGGTTTTCCACCGGGTCTCCGGCGGTATCATCGGCTGCCTGATGAGGGGCTGTCAGACAGGTTTTTACCTGCCGGATAATCTGCTCTACCTGCTGGTAGGCCTTTGCCAGGGCAGAAACACAATCGGCCCTGGAAAGTTTTAGTTTCTGTTCCATGGCGCTTTCTGACAGGGCACATTCCTGTTCGAGAAAAGAGATGGTCTGTCTGAGTTTTCCGGAATCCGTCGATTCACATAAGTGAATCCGGCTGTGCAGTTTTCCAATCTGGTCATCCAGTTCGCACAGTTTTACTGCAAGTGTTTCCTGAGTCATGATAGCACCTTCTTTCTGCATATATTTTAGAACTTCTGGCAGGATATCTCAATTACCAGTATTCCCAATCTGTATAGACAAAACAGCCGAAGTGTAAAACATCTTACACCTCGGCTGCTTCGGCAGTCTCTCATATGAAGTTTTATGTAAGAGGGGAAATTCCCTCTGTGATCAGCAGGAAGATCAGATGGACAATCTGATCCAGATTTTCAGTATCTTCCGGCGTCCAGTCCTGCAGAAGCCCCATGATAGCATAGCAGTGATATCGCAGGATCAGTTTTACCTCTGAGCGGGTATGGTTCCGGTAGAGGTCTTCGCGCTCGATCAAAGAGGAGAACATCTGATAAAAATGATCTTTTAGAAGTTTTTCCAACTCCCGGCCGTAATTACTCTCCAGTCCTTTTTTGACGTAGGGCATGGTGTTGAGCGCCACCAGGAAAAAATACCGCAGCTGCGGTTCCGGATCTTTCAGCGAAGGGGCTTCTTCCCGGGCTTTTTGTATTCCCTGCTCCAGCATCCAGCAGAAGAGGTGCGGAATGTCTTCGAAATGATAGTAAAAGGTTTGTCTGGTAATATGACATTCCTCCACAATATTTTTCACAGTCAGCTTCCGGGCCTTCCTTTCGGTCAGAAGAGTGAGGGCTGCCCGGGCGATAATTTCTTTCATGTCAACTGGCATAGGAAGTCTCTTTCTTTTACTGTTTATTCATACTTTCCCGTTTTCGCAGACGGGCGTCCAGCGTTTTTTTACGGATTCGCAGGTTCTGGGGAGTAACCTCCAACAGCTCGTCTTTGTCGATGAATTCCAGGGCCTGTTCCAGGCTTAAGATCCTGGGCGGCGTCAGTTTCAGCGCCTCATCGGCGGAAGAGGAACGGGTATTGGTCAGATGTTTGGTTTTACAGACGTTCAGTTCAATATCTTCCGCTTTTCCATTCTGACCGATGACCATGCCGGCGTAAACCTTTTCTCCGGGGCCGATGAAAAGAGTTCCCCGATCCTGAGCGGAAAACAGACCGTAGGTCACGGATTCGCCGGATTCGAAAGCGATCAGAGAACCCTGCTTGCGGTACTGGATGTCGCCTTTATAAGGGCCGTATCCGTCGAAGATGGTATTCATAATACCGTTTCCTTTGGTGCTGGTCAGAAAGTCTCCCCGAAAACCGATCAGCCCTCTGGCTGGAATGGCAAATTCCAGCCGGGTGGAGCCGTCGCCGGCCAGACTCATACCCTGCAGTTCACCTTTCCGTTCGCTGAGTTTTTGGATGATGGCGCCGGAGAATTCTTCCGGCACATCGATATAGGCGATTTCCATGGGTTCCAGCAGCCGGTCGCGCTCGTCTCGTTTGTAGAGAACCTCTGCTTTGCTGACAGCAAATTCATAACCTTCCCGGCGCATATTCTCGATCAGAACGGACAAATGCAGCTCGCCGCGGCCGGATACTTTGAAGCAGTCGGGGGAGTCGGTGTCTTCTACGCGCAGGCTGACGTCGGTATTCAGCTCCCTCATCAGACGATCTCGCAGGTGGCGGGAGGTGACGTATTTTCCTTCCTGACCGGCCAAAGGGCTGTCATTGACCATGAACTGCATGGCGATGGTGGGCTCGGAAATCTTCTGGAAAGGAATGGGTTCCGGATGTTCCACATCGCAGAGAGTATCGCCGATATGAATGTCGCTGATGCCGGAGATGGCCACGATGGAGCCGATATTGGCCTCGCGGACTTCGATTCTGTCCAGCCCGTCAAATTCATAAAGTTTGCTGATTTTCACTTTTTTCTTTTTATCTGGTTCATGATGATTGACCAGCATCACTTCCTGGTTGACGGCGATTTTTCCGTTGTCCACTTTTCCCACGCCGATGCGGCCTACGTATTCGTTGTAGTCGATGGTACTGATCAGCAGCTGGGTCCCGGCGTTAGGGTCGCCCTGGGGGGCGGGAATGTGATTGATGATGGTTTCAAACAGGGGCTGCATGCCTGCCGGTTTGTCTGCCAGGTCTGCCAGCGCGTAGCCAGCTTTGGCGGAAGCGTAGACAAAGGGGCAGTCCAGCTGACGGTCCGAAGCGTCCAGATCCATGAGAAGTTCCAGAACTTCGTCCACCACTTCTTCCGGGCGGGCTTCCGGACGGTCGATCTTATTGATGCAGACGATTACGTCAAGATCCAGATCCAGGGCTTTGCGCAGTACGAATTTGGTCTGGGGCATGGGGCCTTCGAAAGCGTCCACTACCAGGATGACGCCGTTTACCATTTTCAGTACGCGTTCCACCTCGCCGCCGAAATCCGCATGGCCGGGGGTGTCGATGATATTGATCTTTACACCGTTATAGTGCACGGCGGTATTTTTGGAAAGAATAGTAATTCCGCGTTCTCTTTCGATATCGTTGGAATCCATGACTCTTTCCTGTACTTCCTGATTTTCACGAAACACGCCGCTTTGCTTTAACAGCTCATCCACCAGAGTCGTCTTGCCGTGATCGACATGGGCAATGATGGCTACGTTTCTCACATCTTCTCTTTTTATCTTCATAATAACTGTATCCTTCCTCGTTTCAGGGTAAATCCAACGATACAAGTCTACCACATTTTCCCGGGAATACAAGGGATTCCGGAAAATAAAAAATTTTTGTTCTAAAACCGGAAAGGGAAGAATACATATGATATAGACAAAATACAACGCAGAGGAAGGGGTACTATCATTCATGGCAGATAAGATTATTGAAAACAATCAGGTTGCAATTATGGGGAAGATCGCGTCGCAGTTTACCTTCAGTCATCAGGTGTTCGGAGAAGGGTTTTACCTGACGGACGTGGTGGTGAAACGTCTCAGTGAATCGGAGGATCGGATTCCGGTTATGGTTTCCGAACGTCTGGTGGATGTGACGCAGGATTATGAGGGAGAGTATATCCAGGTTTTCGGCCAGTTTCGATCTTATAACCGGCACGAGGAGAAGAAAAACCGGTTGGTGCTCTCGGTTTTTGCCCGGGAGATCAGTTTCGTGGACGAAGTGGATGAATCGATGAAGTCCAATCAGATCTTTCTTGACGGTTACATATGCAAACCGCCGGTTTATCGAAAGACACCGCTGGGCAGGGAGATCGCCGATCTGCTCATAGCCGTCAATCGTCCCTACGGGAAATCCGACTATATTCCCTGTATATGCTGGGGAAGAAACGCCCGTTACGCTTCCGCCTTCCAGGTGGGAGGGCATGTCCTGATCTGGGGAAGAATCCAGAGCCGGGAATATATGAAGAAAATCAGTGAAAATGAGACAGAGAAAAGGACGGCTTACGAGGTATCCGTCAGCAAGCTGGAATATATCGACTGAGAAAAAAGTGAGACGCCGCACATCACAGATGCGGCGTCTCACTTTGGGGTTAAACATCAATGTCCCCGGGGAATCTGATCCAGTTTTCCCTTTTCCCGTTTCAGGTCGGCATACAGAAGATCTACCAGAACAATGCAAAGAGGAATCAAAGCGAACCAGACAGCCCGTCCCAGCATAATATTGCACAGAACGGTGGAAATGACTCCGCCTGCCACAAAAGCGGCGATCATTCCCAGGTGAATCAGCATTCTGCGGATGTACTGGGAATTTTCCCTGCGGTGACGGATGGCCTTGCAGATGGCGATGCCAACCTGTCGGATATGGTTCGTACAAAAAGTGGTCGCCATGGGAATCCCCTGGGCCTGGCGGAAAGTATTGTACTGCATGGAGCAGATCAGGTTGATCAGCACCTGGGTGATCTGTACCGGCGCGCTTTCCGGCAGGAATCCCAGGAAAATCACGACAAAGATCTCGATGAGGATCAGCAATGTGTCCCAGCGCAGCAGGTTAAACCGTTTGATCTGGCTGGCAGCCGCTTCGGAGATGAAAGCGCCCAGGCAGTAGGCAGAGATGGGAATCAGGTAGTATAACGCATGAAACCAGCTGCCGTTTCCCAGCGCCATAGCCAGCAGGACAAAGTTTCCGGTCTGAGCGTTGCAGAATACGCCGCCCCGGATGGAATAGGTGAAAGCGCCCAGATAACCGCCCACCAGAATCATCAGGACAAATACGCGACGTTTTTCACACTCCAGATATTCTTCTGTTTTTATACAGCTGTTTTGCTGTGAGTCCATATCATCAGCCCTTTCTGAAATCATATTGTTTTTCATTATAGCAGTTTCCACAAAGATTCACAAATGGTTTCGTGAGAAATGTAATAGAGAGGAGCGTTGACATAAATTCAGACGGAGAATATGATATAGAAAAAAGCGAAAGATAGGGCATATCGACCGGGACAGACGGTAGCGTTCCGGTCTCGGAGGACAGCTTATGAGAGAAGAAATGAATCAAAAGGAAGAACGCTCAGAAAAAGAAATCCTGCAGGAACAGCTGGAATGTGCCAGAAAGCAGATGCGATACAGTCGTATTGCCTGTATCATGGCCACAGTCATGGCGTTGACGCTGGTGATTTCCGCCGTTTTTGTGGTACCGTCGCTGAACCGGGCGGCGGATTCCATCGCCCAGGTGTCCGGACAGCTGGAAGAACTGCAGCTGCAGGATCTTGAACTGGCAGAAACGTTAAAAGACATTGATGAGTTCGTTATCACCAGTGAAAAAGGCGTGCAAAAAACCATCGAAAAACTGGATGCGGTGGATCTGGAAAAGCTGAACGAAGCCATCGAGGCGCTGCGCAATGTGGTGGAACCGCTGCGCCGGATTTTCGGATAGCGTAAATACGACTCCGGCGGATTGACAAGGCCGGGGAATGGTGTTATAGTTATTTTTAAATAAAAAACAAATGGAAAGATAGAGGTTGCATGATTCATCAGTACCTCGCCGGATGCTTCGGGAGCAGGAGAAAGCGCGGGAAAGGGGATCGTGCCGAAAGGGTATGATGCCGCAGATTATATCCTTGGGCATAGGGTGAAGAACCATATGACTGTCATCAGTGAGGATGGAGCGCTATCTGAAGCAGAACGTGTAGGGAAATTCCTATATGAATCCTTTGGAGGCGGACGATACGTACGCCTCTTCTTTTCGTTTAATTTCAGGAGGAAAGGAATATGGCAATTTTTAAAGGAGCCGGAGTAGCCCTGGTTACTCCCATGCACGAGGACTTATCAATCAATTATGAAAAACTGGATGAACTTCTGGAGGAGCAGATCGCAGCAGGCACCGATGCTATTATTATCTGCGGCACCACCGGCGAATCTGCCACGCTGTCAGAAAAAGAGCATCTGGATGCGATTAAATTTACCATTGAGCGGGTAAAAGGCAGAATCCCTGTGATCGCCGGCACCGGTTCCAATTCCACCCATACGGCAGTGGAGATGTCGAAGGAAGCGGCGGAAAACGGAGCAGACGGACTGCTGGTGGTAACGCCCTACTATAATAAAGGCACACAGAACGGACTGATCAGACACTACACCACCATCGCCAATGCGGTGGATAAACCGATTATCATGTACAATGTTCCCAGCAGAACAGGCTGCAACCTGCTTCCGCCCACAGTGGCCGCTCTGTTTAAAGAGGTGGAAAATATTGTGGGTATCAAAGAAGCCACGGGAAATATTTCTCAGGTTGCCAAGGTGATGGAACTGACAGACGGAAAGATCGATCTGTATTCCGGAAACGACGATCAGATCGTACCGCTGCTTTCTCTTGGCGGCATCGGCGTGATCTCCGTGCTCTCCAACGTGGCTCCCAGGGAAGCTCATGATATTGTCATGAAATTCCTGGAGGGGGATATTGCGGGAAGCCGCGATCTGCAGCTGAAGTCACTGGAGCTGATCGATGCTCTGTTCTGTGAAGTCAATCCCATTCCGGTCAAGGCCGCTTTGAATCTGATGGGTAAGGAAGTAGGCCCCTTAAGAGGACCGCTGACGGAGATGGAGCCGCAGAACCAGGAGCGGCTGGCGAAGGCCATGAGAGCGTACGGCATTCAGGTAGTGAAATAGGAGGAAGAGGACATGGTCAGAATTATTATGCATGGCTGCAACGGCCATATGGGTCAGGTGATCAGCCAGCTGGTGAGAGATGACAAAGACGCTGAAATTGTGGCGGGGATCGATATCGCCGATACCAGGGATAACGGATATCCGGTATTTACCGATGTGGAAAAGTGCGATGTGGATGCGGATGTGATCATTGATTTTTCCACGGCAGCGGCAGTGGATGGTATTTTAGACTATAGCGTAAAGCGCAGACTGCCGATTGTGCTGTGTACCACCGGCCTGTCAGAAGAGCAGCTGGCGAAGGTGGAAGAGGCGGCCAAAGAGACGGCGGTGCTGAAGTCCGCCAACATGTCCATGGGTATCAATCTGCTGCTGAAGCTTCTGAAAGATGCGGCCAGAGTGCTGGCGCCGGCCGGATTTGATATGGAAATCGTGGAACGCCATCACAGACTGAAAGTGGACGCACCCAGCGGAACGGCGCTGGCGCTGGCGGACAGTCTCAATGAGGCCATGGGAAATCAGTACGAATATAAATTTGACAGGAGTCAGGAACGCAAAAAAAGAGAAGATCTGGAGATCGGTATCTCAGCGGTGCGCGGCGGCACTATCGTCGGAGACCACGAGGTTATCTTCGCCGGCCCGGACGAAGTAATCGAATTTAAGCACACAGCTTATTCCAAGGCAGTCTTTGGAAAAGGCGCCGTGCAGGCGGCGAAATTCCTGAAGGGGAAAGGCGCAGGGCGTTTCGATATGAGCGATGTCATTGCTGATGCGTAAAAACTGACATTTTTTTGTATAAATTCCGGCAGATCCGAGAATATTAATAGCATCGAAATCTGAAAAGAGAAAAGGAGACGATGTTATGAGAGCTTGGAAAAAGTGGATGCTGGGACTGATGCTGACTGCTGCAGTATGTTTCATGGCAGGCTGCGGCGATGACGCCGCGATGGATAACAATACCAACAACGAGCAGGAACATACAGACGACTCGCAGCAGGAGCAGAATACGGATGACGGCAATGTGAATGACGTCACCGACGGCGAGGATTCGAAAGACGCCGCGGATGATAATAATATCATCGAGGACGCCGGCGAGGGAATCGAGGATCTGGGAGAGGGCGTGGAAGACCTGGGAGAGGACGCGGCCGATGACGGGCGCGATACGGTTCGGGAAGAGGATGAAAACCAGGCGGACGCCGACCGGGAAGCGGCGCAGGAGGAAGAAAGAGCAGCCAGCGATAATCCGTAAACAAAACCAAAAGGCAGGCTGCCATTGTCAGAAAAAGACAGTGGCGGCCTTTTTTTCTGAACAGAGGGAGGAAATTATGCGGTTTCGGCCATGTATCGATATACATAATGGAAAAGTAAAACAGATTGTGGGGGGGAGCCTGCGGGATGAGATGGACCAGGCAGAGGAAAATTTTGTGGCAGAACAGGACGGCGCCTTTTACGCCGGACTTTACCGGAGTTATGGGATCCGGGGCGGCCATGTGATTTTGCTGAATGCAGCGGACTCTCCCTATTATGAAGGGACAAAGGCTCAGGCGCTGTCAGCCCTTGGCGCGTATCCGGGAGGACTGCAGGCGGGAGGAGGTATCCGGCCGGAAAACGCAGAGGAATTTCTGAAAGCAGGAGCCAGCCATGTGATCGTCACGTCCTACGTTTTCCGGGATGGAGAAATATCCTGGCAAAATCTGCAGAACATGGTAAAGGCGGTGGGAAAGGAGCGTCTGGTTCTGGATCTGAGCTGCCGCAAGAGGGACGGTGACTATTATATTGTGACGGATCGCTGGCAGAAATTTACTGATGTGACGGTTACGCCGTCAGTTTTGGATGAACTGTCCGGCTGGTGTGATGAGTTTCTGATCCATGCGGTGGATGTGGAGGGAAAAGCCTCCGGCGTGGATACGGAACTGATCCGGATTCTGGAGCGGCACAAGACAAATCCCATCACCTATGCGGGAGGCGTAGGGTCTTATGAGGATCTTTACCGGCTGCGGGATGCAGGAGAAAACCGCATCGATGTGACGGTGGGCAGCGCGCTGGATCTTTTCGGAGGGCCGATGAAATTTGAAAAAGTCCTGCAGATCTGCCGGGAATAAAAGGGAGAAATCATACATTTGAGGTAGATTTTACCTGGATTACATGTTTTTTGCCTGGATTTTGTGTAAAATAAAAAATGGATGCGAAAAAATCGTTCTGAGAAAATCTGCTGCAGCGTCAGCCAAGAGGAAGCATTCGGTAAGAAAAAAGAAAAAAGGGTAGAAAATCTACAGGGAGAAAACATGGGACAGGAGAGTTTTTTATTTGCGGTTCGTTCAAAATACAAAGAATTAAGACCTTCCGAGCAGAAGACGGCTGATATCATACTGGAAAAAGGACGGGATATGACAAATTGGTCCATCGATGAATTTGCCAGGGAGGCAGGCGTCAGTCAGCCCACCGTGATCCGGTTTGCCAGGGCAATGGGGCTGAAAGGATATCGGGAACTGAAAAACCGTGTGCTGGAAGAATATGCGAAAACCGACGCATCTAAAGAAGAGCGTATTCTGGATTATCCGATAAAACGGGAGGATAAGCTGGTGGAAATTCCGGCTAAAGTCATTTTGACCAACATGCGTCATCTGGAGGAAATGCTACAGGCGGTATCTACTTACGAATACGTACGGGCGGTGAATGCACTGGCTCAGGCGGACAATATTTCGGTCTATGCAGTAGAGAATTCTTCCTGCACGGCGGAGGACTTTACTGCCAAGATGGCTTATATCGGAAAACAGGTGTATTTCAACAAAGACGGGTACATGCAGATGGTCAACGCCAGGAATCTGACGAAACGAGACGTGGCTATCGGCATTTCCCATACGGGGCAGTCCAAACATACGGTATCGGCCTTAAAGCGCGCAAAGGAAGCCGGGGCGCTGACGATTTCCATCACCAATTTTGAGCAGTCGCTGATCAATAAATATGCGGATATCATTTTGTGCACGGGAAACGAGCAGTATATGTACGGCAATGCAATCTTTTCCAGGAGCGCCCAGATCTCTTTGGTGGATATGCTGTATCTGGGCGTGTTCCTGACGGATTATGATTATTATGCGGATCGGGTGAATAAAAACTGGAATAATATCCAGGATCTGGTATACGGAAAAGAAGATACAATATAATAATATGTAGGAAAACTACATGGCAAAAATCACAGGAAGTGTAAAATTTTGAAAAAGAATTTACCTTCCTGTGATTTTTTTTGCGGAAAAAATTTTTTATAGTGAATCTGCGGCGTGGGAAATCACGCAGAAAACGGAAAAGAAAAAAGGAGATTATGGAAAGATTATGAAGAAAAAATTATGTGCGGCATTACTGGCAGCAGCAGCGCTGGCGGCGCTGACCGGATGCGGCGGCTCCGGAGAAGGAAATACCGCCGATGCAGAGGGGGACAAGGCGGATGCCGGGGAGATTACGGTTTATACAGCCCTGGAAGACGAGCAGGTGACCGATTATCTGGCAAAATTCAATGAAACCTATCCGGATATCAAAGTAAATGTCGTCCGCGAGTCCACCGGAATTATCACGGCGAAACTGATTGCGGAGAAGGATAACCCGCAGGCGGACGTGGTCTGGGGTACGGCGGCTTCCTCCATGATGGTTCTGGATGATATGGATGCGCTGCAGCCCTATGAACCGGAAGGATGCGACCGGATCCTTGCGCAGTTTAAATCAGATAAAGAAGTACCCACCTGGGTGGGAATCGACGCCTGGGAAACGGCTTTTGTGGTGAATACGGCAGAGCTGGAAAAGCTGGGCATGACGGCGGACGAGATTACTTCCTATGAAGACCTGCTGGATCCCCGTCTGAAAGGGCATATCGTTATGTCCAATCCCAATTCTTCCGGAACCGGATTTTTGACGGTATCTGCTGTTTTGCAGCTGAAGGGTAAGGACACGGAGGAAGGATGGAATTACCTGGATCAGCTGCATGAAAACGTTGCCCAGTATGTACATTCCGGCTCCAAGCCTGCTAAAATGGCAGCTTCCGGAGAGTGTGCCGTGGGAATCAGTTTTGGATATGCGGGCCTTAGCCAGAAAGAGAAAGGGGCTCCGGTGGAAGTGGTATTTCCGGAAGAAGGTTCCGGGTGGGATCTGGAAGCCAACGCTCTGATGGCGAAGGATGAGATCAATCCGGCTGCCTATACCTTCCTGGATTGGGCTATTTCCGATGACGCCATGGATCTGTACAGAGAGAATTACCCCATTGTTACGGTGGAAAATACCGGAGAATATGAAGGATACGAAGGAAATCCGCTGGATCAGCTGATCGAAAATGATTTCTCCTGGGCAGCAAAAAACAGAGAAGACATTTTAAATCAGTGGATGGAGAAATATGACGGCAAGTCAGAAGCGGAATCATAAGAGAGGGGATCTGAAATGGCATTTTTATCAGTGAGAAATATTGTGAAACACTTTGATACTCATACCGCTCTGAAAAATGTCAGCATTGATATCGAAAAAGGGGAGCTGGTGAGTATCCTGGGCCCCTCCGGCTGCGGAAAAACCACTTTGCTGCGGATTATTGCAGGCCTGGAGACGGCGGATGAAGGACAGGTGATCATCGACGGCAGAGACTGTACGTCTCTGCCGCCTTCCAAGAGAAATTTTGGTATCGTATTCCAGTCCTACGCTTTATTTCCGCATATGACGGTGGAGCAGAATATCCTGTTCGGGCTGAATCAGCAGAAAAATCTTTCGAAGGAGGAAAGAAAAAACCGATGCCAGGAAGTGCTGGAGATGGTGGATCTGTATGATCAGAGAAAGAAATATCCCGCTCAGATGTCCGGCGGACAGCAGCAGAGAGTGGCGCTTGCCAGAGCGATATCTCTGAAACCTGCTTTTTTGCTGCTGGACGAACCCCTTTCAGCGCTGGATGCCAAGGTGCGGGTGAAACTGCGTTCGGAAATCTGTAAAATTCAGAAAAGGCTGGGCATTACCACGATCATGGTAACCCATGACCAGGAGGAAGCGCTGACCATGGCAGATAAAATCGTGGTGATGAACAATGCGGTGGTGGAGCAGATCGGAAAGCCCAAAGAAATCTATGATGTACCGAAGACGGCGTTCGTGGCCAACTTTATCGGAACCATGAACCTTTACAGGAGGGAGCAGAAAATATACGGAGTCCGGCCTGAGATTATCGAGATTACCAAAACCGGAAAGATGCGGGAAGTGGAAAGCTGGAAAGGCGTCATTGAAGAAGTGGAGTTTCGCGGAGCGCTGACCCGGGTTTACGGGAAACTGGAAGATACGAAAGAAACCATCTGCGCTGATATCGACTCGGCCCGGGCAGGCAGTCTGGTGCTGGATGAGCAGGATCAGGTATATTTTAACATTCCAAAATCAGGCATTATCTGCTATCCCGATGCGCAGATGCCGGAAAGGAATTCTTTATGAAAAGCAGGCATAAAAGCATACGGCTGCGCCCGGCGGATATCACCATCGCCGTGATGACGCTGGTGTTCGTGATCATCTTAATCTGTCCGTTGTTTTCCCTGTTTTCCAAGGCGTTCCTGGATTCTGCGGGAGAGTTTGCCGGTCTGGGAAATTATATCGAGTACTTTTCCACGCCCTCCCTTTCTGTGTCAGTGACCAATACCCTGACCGTCTCCTGTGCGGCTGCTGTGTTCGGCACCTTGTTGGGATTTCTTTATGCGTACGGTCTGACCAGAACCAATATCAAAGGGAAAACGTTTTTCCGGTATGTGGCCATGATCCCGATCTTCTTGCCCACCGTGGTTCACGGACTGGGGCTGGTGTATCTGTTCGGAAAACAGGGAGTGATCACGGGGCTGGGCTGTGATATCGGCCTGTACGGCAGGACGGGCATCATTCTGTCGGAAATCATCTATACCTTCCCGCAGTCTTTTCTGATGTTCCTGATCGCGCTGAACTATGCGGACGGCCGGTTGTATGAGGCGGCGGAGAGTATGGGCTGCAGCTCACTGAAAAAATTCAGCCATATCACCATTCCATCGGTGCGGTATACGCTGATCAACAGTCTGTTTGTCTGCTTCACTCTGGCGTTTACTGATTTCGGAGCGCCTAAGGTGCTGGGCGGAAGCTACAATGTTCTGGCGACAGATATTTACGAGCAGGTGGCCGGTCAGTTTGACATGAATATGGGAGCCGTAGTGGGAACGCTGCTGCTGATACCGGCAGTGCTGAGTTTCGGCGTGGATCGGATCACCACCAGAAAAAACAATGACGGGATCAGCTCAAAGGCGCAGCCTTTGAAGATCAAAACCAGTAAAGCAAGGGACGGAGCCTTTTATGTGATCTGCGGCGGAATTGCCCTGTGTCTGCTCTGCATCGTCGGCGTGCTGGTTATGGGGGCTTTTACAAAATATTATCCCTATGATATGGGGTTCACGCTGGAGAATTTTAATTTCAACCCCTCCACGGGAGGGATACAGAGTTATATGAATTCTCTGAAAATGAGCATTGTCACCGCAATCTGCGGAACGGTGTTTGTGTTTGTCTATGCTTATTTTATTGAACGGGGAAAATGCTTTCCGGTACTGAAAAATGCAGGACGAATCTTATCCAGTCTGCCGCTGGCGCTTCCGGGCATGGTGATCGGGTTAAGCTTTATCTTCTTCTTTAATCAGAAGAACAATCCGCTTAACTTCGTGTACGGAACCATGATCATCCTGGTTCTGGCCAATATGGTGCATTTTTATTCCGTGCCCTTCGTGACAGCCAGCAGCGCGCTGAAGAAACTGGACAGAGAATACGAAAATGTGGCGGAGAGTCTGAAAGTACCCGGGTGGAAAACCTTCTGCAAGGTAGTGGTTCCCATGTCGCTGCCGGCCGTGCTGGAGATCTTCATGTATTACTTCATGAATTCTATGGTGACGGTATCTGCGGTCGTCTTCCTGTACAGCGCCCGGTTCAAGGTGGCGTCCATTGCCATTACTCATATGGAGGAGGCGGGAGACATCGCCCAGGCGGCGGCCATGAGTTTATTGATTCTTCTGATCAATGTGGCGGTCAGGGGAATCTATGAAATCTGCGTTTACAAAATGAAAAAAACACATAAATACGGAGGTAATGAAACATGAAAGTATTTTGTCTTGGAGCGGCCGGCCGGATCAGCAGAGAGTCGGCGCTGGATCTGGTGCAGTATTCTGATTTTGAGAAGATTACCATTGGAGATTACAATTACGAAGAAGCATGCAAGGTGGCGCAGTGGCTGAATGACAAACGTGTGGATGTGGTAAAAGTCGATGTGACAAAAACCGATGAGACGGCCGAACGGATGCGCGGTTACGACGTCGTTATGGACGGCACCCAGATCACCCTCAATGGTCTGTCCACGGAATGCATTGCGAAAGCCGGCTGTCACGGGGTGAACCTGAATGGTTTTGGAGAGGAAAATCAGTGGGATGAACTGTTTAAAAAAGCGGGAAAAGCCTGCGTGCCAGGGTTTGGCATGACGCCTGGCGTCACACAGATGATGACCATGCATCTGGCAGGTCAGCTGGATACGGTGGAAGAGGTCTATGTTTCTCACGGAGCCTTTCGTCCCTTTGCTTTCTCTAAATCCATTACGGAAACCACAACTTACGAGTACGATCCCAACCTGGAAAGCAGAGTGGTATATGAAGACGGAAAGTTTATACAGGTTCCGCCCTTCGCCCGTCCCCGAGAAGTGGAACTGCCCCAGCCTTATGGCAAAACTGTTCAGTACATCATTCCCCATTCAGAGACGGTAACGCTGGCGAAGGCGCTGAAAGATAAGGGCGTGCGGCTGATCGAAGTACGAGGCACCTGGCCGAAACAGAACATGACTCTGGTAAGAGGGCTGTATGATTACGGTATTTTGAAAAACCCGCCGGTGCAGGTGGGAGATACCACAAAGGGGCTGATGAGCATTATCGGGGACTACCTGGTGGAAAGCGAGCAGGGGAAAACCACACAGCTGTACGGTTATGCGCTGCACATCGAGGTAGTCGGATATAAAGACGGCGTAAAAAAACAGGGAATCATCTATCATACCCATCCTGCTTCCGACGGAAGCGTAAAAGGCTGGGAAGGGCTAAGAGCCTATACCAGAAATGTGGGAATTCCCCTCTCTATTGCAGCGCAGCAGCTGGCAAAGGGCAATGTAAAAGGAACCGGTATCCTCATCCCGGAGGAAGCCTTTGAACCGCAGCAGATCTTTGATGAACTGGAAAAACGCGGCATCTATATGCATGAAACATGGAATGAAATGTAAAACAGTCTAAGGAAATCAGATAGAAAAGCCTTCCGGAATTCTCTCTCCTTCGGAAGGCTTTTTTGCTGTTGCGAATCCTCCCGTTCCGTATTATAATAAAACTAATTACAACCTGTGTAAACGGGATGTAAAATCGAAGCAAAAGGGAGTGGACATCATGAAAATTATTATCAGTGGAAAAAATATCGAGATTACGGATGGATTACGGTCGGCAGTCGAGGACAAGCTTGGCAAGCTGGAACGGTACTTTACTCCGGAAACAGACATTATCGTAACGCTGAGTGTCGAAAAAGAACGGCAGAAAATTGAGGTAACGATCCCGGTAAAAGGAAATATTATCCGCTCTGAACAGGTGAGCAATGATATGTATGTGTCCATCGATCTGGTAGAAGAAGTGATCGAACGTCAGTTGAGAAAATACAAAAATAAAATCGTGGATAAACATCAGGACGGCGGAAACCTCCAGAAAGCATTTATTGAAAAAGAAGTTCCGGATGATGAAGAGGTTAAGATCATCCGGACCAAGAAGTTTGGCATTAAGCCGATGTATCCGGAAGACGCCTGTGTGCAGATGGAACTGCTGGGACACAATTTCTTCGTTTTCTGCAATGCAGAGACGGATGAGGTGAATGTGGTTTACAAAAGGAAGGGTAATACCTACGGTCTGATCGAGCCGGAATATTGATGAGACAAAGTGCAAAATTTTAATGATGGGGAAAGTGATTTGCAAGGGGGCTGTCGCACAAGGAGTGGTGTGACAGCCTCCCTTTGTGGGGATAAGGTTTGTACAAAAGGGGAGAAAAAATGACAAAAAGAAAAAAGATACTGCTCGGCGTGCTTGTGGTGTTCCTTTTGCTTCTGGCAGGGACGTATGCAGCAATGGCGTTTTATTTCGAAGAGCATTTTTATTCCAATACCGTCATTGACGGAATGGATTGTTCACAGATGACAGCGGCACAGGTGAAAGAAAAGCTGAAAGAAGAAGTGGAAAGCTACCGGCTGACGGTGACTGGCAGAGGCGAGGCTAAGGAAACGCTGACGGCCTGGGATCTTTCTCTTTCCTATAAAGACGACGGGGCGGTAGACCGGCTTTTAAAAGGGCAGAATCACTGGCTCTGGCCGGCGGGGGCCTTCCGGGAACATACGTATCAGGAACTGGTTTCGTTGGAAGTATCGGACGAGGGCATCAGCAAGGCGGTGGATGGCCTGGCCATGATGCAGGAAGAGAATATGACGGCGCCGGAAGATGCTTCTATCACCGTGGAAAACAATGCTTTTACCATTGTTCCGGAAAAAGAAGGAACCACGCTGAACCGTGACAAGGTGACGGCGGCGGTTAAAAAGGCGGTTCTGGCAGGGGAAAAGACGCTGGATCTGGATGCGGCGGACTGCTATGAACATCCGGCAGTCACGGCGGAGGATGAAGCGCTTAAGGAACGTCTTAAGAATCTGCAGCAGCTGGTTTCTGCCAGTTTGACCATGGATTTTGGCAGCGGCCGCACGGAGACGGTGGACAAGAATCTTTTGATCACCTGGCTGACACAGGACGAAGCGGGAAATGATGTGATCGATTCTGCCAAAGTGACGGAATATGTGCAGCAGCTGGCGGATAAATATAATACGGTGGGACACCATACTTTTATCACCACAGGAGGCGAAACCGTTACTCTGGATAAGGGAGACTACGGCTGGGTACTGGATGTGGAAACGACGGCGGCCAATCTCATCCAGGCTATACAGGAGCATCAGCAGGGAGCCTTTGAGGTGACCTACAGCAGTTCGGCAAAAAGCAGAGAGGAGAATGATATCGGCAGTTCCTACATAGAAATTTCCATTGAACAGCAGACGGTCTGGTGCTATGTGGACGGGGAACTGGTGGTGGAGACGCCGGTGGTGACAGGATGCGTAAACAATGGAACTGAGACGCCAAAGGGAGGCGTATGGAAAGTCAAATCCAGAAAATCTCCCTATACAATGAAGGGAAAACCGGATGAAAACGGGGAGCCGTCCTATGTGGAGGAGGTGACCTACTGGGTGCCCTACAGCGAGGACTTTACGGTGGGGCTTCATGATCTGGCTTCCAGAACGGCTTTCGGAGGAGATATCTACATCACCAATGGTTCCCATGGATGTGTCAACACCCCGCTGGATGCCATGAAAAAAATTTACGATGTGGTGTCCTACGGTTTTCCGGTTATTGTATACTGATACAGAATTCTAAACTATTCTTAAGGAATTCTTAAAATTTATTGCAGACGATTGTGTTTTCAGAAAAATCGTGTTAAGGTAAGGGTAACTTAAACGAGCGGATTTCATTATGAGAAATGAACCGGGAGGTGAGAGTATGAAAACATATCGGATGAAAGCGATCAGTTTACTGGCGGCATGGATTCTGGCGATGAGCGGCTGTCTGACGCCGGTATCGGCAGAGAGTTTCAAAGAAGAGCAGAATAATCCGGCAGCTGTCGAGAATTCCGAGGCTGAACCGGTCAACGCGCAGGCTCCTGCGATCGAATGGTTCAGCGGCGGCGGCGCTTTTCAGATCGGTGATAAGGCTCTTCTGGAGATAAAAGCTTCCGTCGGGGACGGCGGCACATTAACTTATCAGTGGTATCGGAGCGCAGATGGAAATACGGAAAAGGGCACGGCCGTTGAGGGGGCTTCCGATACGTTGTTTGAAGCGCCCACCCGGGAAGCGGGAATATGGTATTATTACTGCGTGGTAACCAATACCAACGAACAGGCCGATGGAAAAAAGACGGCGCAGACGGTCAGCAAAGCGGTCAGCGTGATGGTGACAGAACCCCGGCAGATAACGGTGGATGCTGCAAAGCCGGTGGTCGAGTGGATCAGCGGCGGCGGCGCCTTTAACCAGGGCGATCCGGCGGTGCTGGAAATAAAGGCATCCGTGGAAGACGGCGGTACGTTAAGCTATCAGTGGTACCGCAGCGAAGACGGCAGCGCGGAGAGCGGTACAGCTCTGGACGGCGCCACAGAAAATACGTACCATCCTTCCACCGATGCGGCAGGGACCGTCTATTATTACTGCGTGGTGACCAATACCAACGAGCAGGCAGACGGGGCAAAGACGGCGCAGGCAGTCAGCGAAGCGGTGCAGGTAACGGTGGAAGAGAGGGAGGATGATCCCTCTGTTGATCCGGAACCGGGGATTGAAATTGTGGATGCCAAAAAGCCGGTGATCGAATGGATCAGCGGCGGCGGCGCCTTTAACCAGGGCGATCCGGCGGTGCTGGAAATAAAGGCATCCGTGGAAGACGGCGGTACGTTAAGCTATCAGTGGTACCGCAGCGAAGACGGCAGCGCGGAGAGCGGTACAGCCCTGGACGGCGCCACAGAGAATACGTACCATCCTTCCACCGATGCGGCAGGAACTGTCTATTATTACTGCGTGGTGACCAATACCAATGAGCAGGTAAATGGAGAAAAAACGGCACAGGCAGTCAGTGAAGCGGTACAGGTGACGGTGCAGCAGCCCGTGCCTGAGGTGGAAAAAGCCCAAAAGCCGCAGGTGGAAGGGCCTGTCGGAGGAACTTTCTATGAAAGCGATGCTTTTGTACTGAAGGTAAAAGCTTCTGTCAGTGACGGCGGAATGCTGACGTATCAGTGGTACAGAAACAAAGAGAAAATAGAAGGAGCCACCAAGGCGGAGTATATGCCTCCTGTGGGGACAGCCTATTACTACTGTGTGGTGATTAACATCAACCAGCAGGCGACACTGGAGAAGACAGCATATACGGTGAGCAATGCGGTGGAAGTAACGGTCAAAGAAGGAGACAGACCCAAAAGCGCGGCAAAACCTGAAGTGAGCGGTCCTTCCGGCGGAGGAACTTACTATAAAGGACAGTCTCCCAGGCTGGAAGTAGAGGCACAGGCGTCTGACGGCGGCACGCTGACATACCAGTGGTATCGAAGCAGCGATAGCAGCAGAAAAGGAACGCCCATCGAAGACGCCGCCGGCGCCGCGTATCTGCCTTCCACCAAGGATACCGGTACGGTTTACTATTACTGTATGGTTTCCAACACCAATGACGAAGCGTCTGAGACAAAAACAGTAAGCGCGGCAAGCCAGATGGTAAAAGTCACTGTGATAGAAAAGGGAACGATAAAAGACGAAGTGAAACGTGTGAAGCCGGTATCCCGTAATACGAAAACGGACAATAAAAAGACCGATTCTGCTATTAGAAAAGAAAGCGTCCGCAGAGCGGCAAACGCCAGAACGGAAGATGAGAATCAGGTGATTCCCCTGCTGTTCCTTACGCTGGGAGCCGGAACGGCAGCTACAGCGCTGATGATTGGCAGGAAATATTACAGATAAAAAACCATAACAATAAGGCCAGGGGGCAGGCATACCGGAGGGGATGCCTGCCCCTTGACTTTTGCCAAAAGGAGAGTATACTGGCAGTTAATCTGAAAAACTGGGAATGAAAGTACATATAAGGGGTGGTGGTTATGAAACAGACAGAAACAAAGCAGACGATGAACATGTCTGAAGGAAGGAGAGAAGAAAATCAGGACAAAGAATTTCTTCGTACGGAACCTCTGGGAAAGCTTCTTGTAAGACTTGCCCTGCCGACCGTGGCGGCTCAGCTGATCAATATGCTGTATAACATTGTGGATCGGATCTATATCGGTCATATCCCCGAAGTCGGGGCGGCCGCTCTGACCGGGGTGGGCGTTTGCATGCCGCTGATCATGATCGTCTCTGCCTTTGCCGCGCTGGTAGGGTACGGCGGCGCGCCCAGGGCTTCCATCTTTATGGGGAAGAAAGATAAGGAGGCGGCGGAGAAGACGCTGGGGAACTGCTTCACTTTGCAGCTGATTATTTCTGTCATCCTTACCGCTGTGCTGCTGCTTTTTAACCGGGACTTTCTGATGGCGTTCGGCGCCAGTGAAAATACCATCGCCTATGGCGTCAGCTATATGAATATCTATGCGCTGGGAACGGTGTTTGTGGAATTGACTCTGGGCATGAATGCTTTTATTACGGCCCAGGGATTTGCCAGAACCGGCATGCTTTCTGTGCTGATCGGTGCAGTGGCCAATATTATTCTGGATCCGGTTTTCATTTTCACATTTGATATGGGGGTTCGCGGCGCGGCGCTGGCTACTATCATTTCCCAGGCGCTTTCCTGTATCTGGGTGATCAGTTTTCTTGGAGGGAAAAAGACATTTCTGCGTATCCGAAAAAAGAATCTGGGACTTACGCCGCCGATCATACTTCCCTGCATGGCGCTGGGCGTGGCTACCTTCATCATGCAGGCCAGCGAGAGTGTGATCTCTGTCTGCTTTAACAGCTCCCTGCAAAGGTATGGCGGCGACATAGCGGTGGGCGCCATGACGATTCTGACCAGTGTCATGCAGTTTGCCATGCTGCCCCTGCAGGGCCTGGGGCAGGGCGCGCAGCCCATCATCAGCTACAGTTACGGCGCCAGGGATTATCCCAGAGTTCGCGCGGCTTTCAAACTGCTGCTGAAGGTGAGTCTGGCGTATTCGATCTTTCTTTGGGCGATGGTGATGCTGTTTCCCGGAGGGTTTGCGTCTTTGTTTACCTCCGATGCCAGCCTGATGGTTTATACCCGGACGGCGCTTCGGATTTATATGGGCGTCATGTTCCTGTTTGGTATACAGATGGCCTGTCAGATGACCTTCAATGCGCTGGGCAAAGCCAGGGAATCCATTGCGGTAGCCGTCACGAGGAAGTTTATTCTGCTGATTCCGCTGATTTACATCATGCCTCAGGTACTGCAGTCTGATAAGACGATGGCGGTATATCTGGCAGAGCCGGCGGCAGATACATTGGCGGTAACCTTTACGGCAATTCTCTTTGCCGTCCAGTTTAAAAAAATACTTGCCGAAGAGAAAAAGACCAGGACTTCATGAAAGGAGCCCTGGTTTTTCTTTTTAGTTGACATCTGTATTTCTGAGTATTATACTGTATATATACATATAACACAGTATAATACAAAGGCGGTGATACATTGGAAATTTTTATCAGCAACCGTATTAGCACACCGATTTATGAGCAGATTTCTTCCCAGATCAAAGCGTTGATCATCGGCGGCCAGCTGCAGGCGGGGGAAGCGCTTCCGTCCATACGGGGTCTGGCAAAGTCTTTGCATATCAGTGTGCTGACGGTGCAAAAAGCGTATGATGTTCTGCAGGCGGACGGGTTTATCGAGACGACGGCGGGAAAAGGCTGTTTCGTATCGGCGCAGAATCCGGATTTTTATCTGGAGGAACAGCAGAAAAAAATCGAGCAGCTCTTTGCGCAGGCGATTGAGATTGCAAAAACCAGCGGGATCAGGCTGGACAAACTGCAGGCCTTACTGGCGCTGCTGTATGAGGAGGAGTGAAAATGGAAGCAATGGCATTGGAGTTACAAGGAGTGACAAAACAATACGGAGATTTTACGCTGGATCACATATCTTTCACAGTCCCCAAGGGGAGCATCGTGGGGTTGATCGGTGAAAACGGCGCGGGAAAAAGTACTACCATTAATGCGGTGCTGGGCCTGATCCACACACAGGAAGGTACGGTGCGCCTGTTGGGGAGCAGAGGCCCGGAGGAGGTGAACCGGGAAGAGATGGGCGTCGTTTTTGACGGAAATAATTATCCGACGATGCTGACGCCAAGACAGATGGGAAAAGTATTTCCCGGTCTTTATCGCAGCTGGGATGAGGAAAAATACCGCGAGATACTGGAACGGTTTCAGATTCCGGAGAATAAAAAAATCAAAGAGTTTTCCAAAGGCATGAAAATGAAATATTCCATTGCGGTAGCTTTTTCCCATCACGTGAAGCTGCTGATTCTGGATGAAGCTACCAGCGGACTGGATCCGATCATGCGGGACGAGGTTCTGGACATGCTTTTGGAGTTTATCCAGGATGAAGACCATGCCGTTCTGGTATCTTCTCATATCACCAGCGATCTGGAGAAGGTGGCGGATTATATCGTCTTTCTTCACAGAGGGAAAATCATTTTTTCCAGTCCTAAAGACGATCTGCTGGAAAATTACGGAATTATCAAATGCGGCGCGAATCAGTTTGCCAAAATCCGTAAGGAGGATATCCTGTCTTACCGGAAACTGGACTGTGAATGGCAGGCGCTGGTGGCGAATCGCCATGAAGCGAAGAAGAAGTATCCACAGGCGCTGGTGGTGCCGGCTTCGCTGGATGAGATCATGCTGCTGTACGTAAAGGGGGAAGAAAAATGAGAGGTCTGTTATTGAAAGATTTTTATATTATCCGTTCGCTGGTGATTCTGCTGCTGGTGGTATATCTGGTAATTGGAATCAGCTTAAGTTATCTGGCAACACCCTGGGTTCTGGTGGTGCTGGCCACCGCCATGCTGGGAATGATCATTTCCTCCACCATCAATGTGGATAAATCCTGCGGATGGATCCGTACCGTGGCCATCACGCCGGCCGGCCGGCAGACATATATCAACGGCAAATATCTGCTGTATCTGCTGCTGAGCGCGGCGGGGCTGGTCTTTGGCGTCGTCTTTGGCGCGGTGGCAACTTTACTTGCCGGAAGCACAGTGGAGGAAGCTTATTTATATCTCTGGATCAGCGCGGTACTGGCCCTGATCGCCGGCAGTATTCTTATGCCCTGCCATTTCCTGCTGGATGAGATGAAAAGTACCATCGGCACCATCGCCGCGTATCCTGCGGCGGCCGGATTCTTTGTGGTTTTTGTTCTGCTGCTGGGGGCCAGCCCTCTTGCCTGCGCAGTAACCCTGATTCTGTCGGTCTGTGCTTTTGGCGGTTCCTGGCAGGCGACGAAAAAAATACTGGAGAGAAAGGATCTGTAAAAGATGAATCTGTATACCTGGGATGAACTGAAACAATTTGTGGATCACTGCAGCCGGTGCGGTCTTTGCCGGACGCGGAAGCGTCCGGTGATGGGGCGGGGCGACCTGGCAAGTAAAATCATGCTGATCGCGGAAGCGCCTGGCAGGATGGAGGACGAGCAGGGGATTCCCTTTGTGGGGCGATCCGGGCAGGTGCTGGATGAACTGCTGGAATCCATCGGCCTTTCCCGGGAGCAGATCTATATCACCAATATCAACAAGTGTCATCCGCCGGGAAACCGGGATCCGGAGAGGGAAGAGCAGGAGGCCTGTATGCCTTATCTGAAATATGAAACGGCGCTGATCCGCCCCAGAATCATGGTCTGTCTGGGGCGGATCGCAGCATGCCGGGTGATCCGGCCTGATTTTCGCATTACAAGGGAGCATGGTCAGTGGACGGAGCGAAAAGGCTTTTTTCTGACCGGGGTCTACCATCCCTCTGCGTTGCTGCGGGATCCCTCCAAAATGGCAGAGACAAAAGAAGATTTTCAGCGTATCCGGGAAAAACTGGATACCTTTTTGTAATTTATGGTTGACAACGTTTCCTGCCATGATATAATACTTTAAGATTTAAATAGTTTGAATTCGAAAATATTTTACAACAAAACAGAATCCGACACTGGAGGTTAAGGTGAAAGCGAGAATATTAGGTACCGGAAGTTATTTACCGGAACACGTACTGACAAATGACGATATGGCTAAGCTGGTGGAAACCAGCGATGAATGGATCCGGGAGCGTACAGGGATAAAGGAACGCCATCTGACGGATGAGGGAACCGTTTTCATGGCTGCCAAAGCTGCAGAAAGAGCGCTGGAAAACAGTCGTCTGACGGCGGATGATCTGGACATGATTATCGTGGCGACGTTTACACCGGATTATCTGTTCCCCAATGCTTCCTGCCAGCTGCAGGCAGCCATTGGAGCTCCCAACATTCCCTGTATGGATCTGAGCGCTGCCTGCTCCGGATTTATCTACTCCATCAATACGGCGGCGGCCTATATCCAGGCAGGTATGTATCAGAAGATTCTGGTGGTGGCTGCTGAGACCTTGTCCAGGGTGGTGGACTGGGATGACAGAAGCACCTGCATTCTTTTCGGCGACGGCGCTGGAGCCGCTGTGCTGGGAGCGGATGAGACGGGCATCCTGGCCATGGATATGGGCAGCGACGGCGTCAAAGGCCCCGTACTTTACTGTGAAGGATGGCCCATCACCAACCCGGTGGTAAATAAGGGAGCGGCCGGAAAACTGCGTATGAACGGACAGGAAGTTTATAAATTTGCAGTGCGCCGTCTGCCAAAAACCATACAGACGGTGCTTGCGGCAGGCGATATGAAGGTGGAAGATGTGGATCACTTCATTTTCCACCAGGCAAATAAAAGGATCCTGAAAGCAGCCGCGAAGCATCTGAAGATTCCGGCGGAAAAGATGCCCATGAACATGGATCACTGCGGCAATCTGTCGGCTGCCAGCATACCGGTTCTGCTGGACGAATACAATCAGGCCGGAAAGATCAAACCGGGCGATAAAATCATACTGGCCGCTTTTGGCGGCGGCTTAAGCTGGGCCAGCGCCCTTCTGGAATGGTAAAAAGCGCTGCGGGCGCATTACAAATAAAAAATCAAAAAAGAAAAAAGGAGAACAGAACAATGTTAGAAAAAATGAAAGAGATGATTGCAGACCAGCTGGGAATCGATGCGGAGGAAGTAACTCCCGAAAAATCACTGAAAGAAGATCTGAATGCAGATTCTCTGGATCTTTTTGAGCTGGTGACCAATCTGGAAGACGAGTATGAGATCGAGATTCCGGCGGAGGATCTGGAAAGCATGGTTACCGTACAGGACGTGCTGGATTATCTGAAAAATAAAGGTATCGAAGAGTAATCGCTGATTGAAGGAAAGAAAGGCAGGCAAGCCATGAAGACGAGAGTAACAGAAATTTTAGGTACACAGTATCCTATCATCCAGGGAGGTATGGCCTGGGTTGCGGAACATCATCTGGCGGCCGCAGTTTCAGAGGCAGGTGGTCTCGGACTGATTGGCGCTGCGAATGCTCCGGCAGAAGTAGTACGGGAGGAAATCCGCAAGGCAAGAGAACTGACGGACAAGCCTTTTGGCGTAAATATCATGCTGCTCAGCCCCAGCGCGGAGGAGATCGCGCAGCTGGTGATCGAGGAGAAGGTTCCGGTGATTACCACAGGAGCCGGAAATCCTGAAAAATACATGACGGCGTGGAAAGACGCCGGCATCAAAGTCATCCCTGTTGTGGCAAGCGTTGCGCTGGCCAAGAGGATGGAGCGGTACGGCGCGGATGCTGTTGTGGCGGAAGGCTGTGAAGCCGGCGGCCACATCGGTGAGCAGACGACCATGACGCTGGTTCCCCAGGTTGTGGATGCTGTGAATATTCCCGTGATCGGCGCCGGCGGCGTCGGCGACGGCAGAGGCATGGCGGCCATGTTCCTGCTGGGAGCAGAAGGCGTCCAGATCGGAACCCGTTTTGTGGTATCGGATGAATCCATCGTCCATGACAATTACAAGGACCGGATCATCAAGGCCAAAGACATCGACAGCGTGGTGACGGGACGTTCCACGGGACATCCGGTTCGTTCCCTGCGAAATCAGAACACCAAGGATTATCTGCAGAAAGAAAAAGACGGCGCTTCCTTTGAAGAACTGGAGGGGCTGACTGTGGGCTCTTTAAGAAGAGCGGTGCAGGAGGGCGACATTAAGACGGGAACCGTGATGGCCGGACAGATCGCCGGACTGATCAAAAAGCGTCAGTCCTGTAAAGAAATCATCGAAGAACTGGTTCAGGAGACGCAAGAGCTGTTAAAAGGAGCAGAAAAGTGGGAAAAATAGCATATATATTCCCGGGACAGGGTGCGCAGAAGGCGGGCATGGGAAAGGACTTTTATGAAAACTGCGCGCTGTCCAGAGAAATCTATGAAAAAAGCAGCCAGCTTCTGGGATTTTCCATGGAAGAGCTCTGCTTTGAGGAAAATGACAGACTGGATATCACAGAATATACGCAGGCGGCGCTGGTGACCACCAGCGTGGCTATGCTGGCGCAGATAGAAGAAATGGGTTATACGCCGGATGTGACGGCCGGTTTAAGCCTGGGTGAATACTGCGCCCTGGTATCCTGCAAAGCCATGACCTTTGAGGATGCGGTAAAAGTGGTCCGTCAAAGGGGAATTCTGATGCAGGAGGCGGTGCCTCTGGGACAGGGAGCCATGGCGGCTGTGCTGGGTATGACAGCGGAACAGATCGATCAGGTGGTAGATCCCATCGACGGTGTGGAAGTGGCGAATTATAACTGTCCCGGCCAGATCGTGATCTCCGGTAAAACCGACGCGGTACAGACGGCCTGCCAGGCTTTGAAAGAAGCCGGCGCCAAGCGGACTGTGCCCCTGAAAGTGAGCGGACCCTTCCACTCCAGTATGCTGGCCGGCGCCGGAAAGAAGCTGGGAGAGGTACTGGAACCGGTTGTACTGACAGAACACAGTATTCCCTATGTGACCAATGTGACGGCGTCCTATGTGGAAGGTACCGAAGAGATCAAAGATCTGCTGGTGCGTCAGGTCAGCAGTTCCGTCAGATGGCAGCAGAGTGTGGAGAACATGATTGCCGCCGGCGTGGATCGGTTCGTGGAGATCGGCCCCGGGAAAACCCTGGCGTCTTTTGTGAAAAAGATATCCCGTGAGGTATCCGTATACAATGTGAATACCTGGGAATCACTGGAAGGTTTGAAAGAATATCTGGGCAGATAACACTGCCCTTTAAAACTATATGCGGTAAGGCAGAAAGATGGAGGAGAACATGTTGGAAAATCAGGTGGCAGTTGTAACAGGAGGCGCTCGGGGAATCGGAAGAGCCATTGCCCTGGCGCTGGCGGAAGAAGGAGCTGTGGTTATCATAAACTGTAACGGTTCTGTGGAAAAAGCACAGGAAACAGCCAGAGAAATACAGGAAGCCGGCGGCCAGGCGGAAGTCTGCCCCTTTAATGTGGCGGATTATGAAGCGGTCGAGAAAGCCTTTGCGGATATTCTTGCCCGTCATGGCCGCATCGATATCCTGGTCAATAATGCGGGCATCACCAGAGACGGCCTTTTGATGCGGATGAAGGAAGAAGATTTTAACAGCGTCATCGATATCAACCTGAAAGGAGCTTACCACTGCAGCAAATGGGCGGTGAAAGCGATGATCAAACAGAGAAGCGGCCGCATTATCAACATCTCTTCCGTATCCGGCGTGACAGGAAACGCCGGCCAGGTAAACTACAGCGCTTCCAAGGCGGGCCTGATCGGCATGACGAAATCCATCGCCCGGGAGGTGGCGTCCAGGGGCATTACGGTTAATGCGGTGGCTCCCGGTTTTATCGAGACAGATATGACGGACGTGCTGTCGGACAAGGTGAAAGAGAATGCGGCGGCCACGATTCCGCTGGGTCATTTTGGCAAGCCGGAGGATGTGGCGGATGCCGTGGTATTCCTGGCGTCTGAAAAAAGCCGTTACATTACGGGACAGGTGCTCCATGTAGACGGCGGAATGGTAATGTAAGGAGGAAATCCATGAAACGAGTAGTAGTGACGGGAATGGGAGCCATCACTCCCATCGGAAACAGTGTGGATGAATTTTGGGCGGCGGTGAAAAAGCAGACCGTTGGGATCGGGGAGATCACCAAAATGGATGCCACAGATTATAAAGTAAAGCTGGCTGCCGAAGTAAAAGGATTTGATGCAAGAGAACATATGGACGCCAAGACTGCCCGCCGGATGGAGGCTTTCTGCCATTATGCGGTGGCGGCTACAGAAGAGGCGCTGAAGGATTCCGGACTGGATCTGCAGCAGGAGGATCCTTATCGTGTGGGCGTCAGCATCGGTTCCGGCATCGGCAGTCTGCAGACCATTGAAAGAGAGTTTCAAAAACTGCTCAAGGGCGGCCCGAGAAAAGTCAGCCCGCTGATGGTTCCCATGCTGATCAGTAATATGGCGGCAGGAAATGTCAGCATTCTGTTTGGTTTAAAAGGAAAAAGCATCAACGTGGTTACCGCCTGCGCCACAGGCACCCACTCCATCGGAGAAGCATTCCGCACGATCCAGTACGGAGACGCGGAAGTGATGGTGGCCGGCGGGACGGAAAGCGCCATCACGCCCAGCGGCATGGCTGGTTTTACTTCCCTGACGGCGCTGACGACTGCGGAGGATCCCCTGCGCGCTTCCATTCCTTTCGATAAGGAAAGGGGCGGATTCGTCATGGGCGAGGGAGCCGGCGTGGTCGTGCTGGAAGAATTGGAACACGCCCTGAAAAGAAACGCGAAAATCTATGCGGAAATCGTGGGCTATGGCGCCACCAGCGACGCCTTCCACATCACATCGCCGGCGGAAGACGGAAGCGGCGCAGCCAAGGCGATGGAGATGGCCATGGCCGATGCGAAAGTGACGCCGGCCGATGTGGATTACATCAACGCCCACGGTACCGGCACCCACCACAACGACCTTTTTGAGACCAAGGCCATTAAGCTGGCCATGAAAGAAGAGGCGTCACGGGTAAAAATCAGCTCCACCAAATCTATGGTAGGCCATCTGCTGGGAGCGGCCGGCGGCGTGGAATTCATCACCTGCGTGAAATCCATTGAGGATAATTACCTGCATCCCACGGTAGGCTACCGTGTACCGGATGAAGAATGCGATCTGGATTATATCACAGATGGCCCCGTCGAACAGGAGGTAAACTGCTGCCTGAGCAATTCTCTGGGATTTGGCGGACATAACGCAACCCTTTGTGTGAAACGGTTTGAGAAATAGGAGGAGCTATGGATACAGAACAGATTATCCGTCTGATCGAGACGGTCTCCAAATCTTCACTGACAGAGTTTGAATACAGTGAAGGAGATATGAAACTGGTACTGAAAGCAGGCGCTCCTGCGGCTGTGGCTGCGCCGAAAGCGCCTCAGAAAGCAGAACCGGTAGCGCCGGCTGCGGAAGAAGAGTTTGTGGATGACGGAACCTGGATCAAATCCCCCCTGGTGGGAACGTTCTACAGCGCTCCTGCGGAGGATGCCGAGCCCTATGTGCATGTGGGAGATACCGTAAAGAAGGGACAGGTTTTAGGAATTATCGAGACCATGAAGCTGATGAATGAGATTGAAAGCGACAGAGACGGCGTGATCACAGAGATCGTGATTGAAAACGAGCAGGTGGTGGAATTTGGCCAGCTGTTGTTCCGTGTCGAGTAAGGAGCAGATTATGGCATTGGGAATTAAAGAGATTGAACAGATTATTCCGCATCGCCACCCCTTTTTACTGGTGGACCGGATTGATGAACTGGAGCCGGGCGTAAGGGCGTGCGGCATAAAGTGCGTAACCTTCCGGGAAGAGTTCTTCGCCGGTCATTTTCCCCAGGAGCCGGTGATGCCCGGCGTACTGATCGTGGAGGCGCTGGCTCAGGTGGGAGCGGTAGCGATCTTGAGCGTACCGGAAAATAAAGGAAGGACCGCTTTTTTCGGCGGCATGGATAAAGTGAAGTTCCGCAGGAAAGTAGTGCCGGGCGACACGCTTTCCCTGTCCTGTGAGATCATCAAGCAGAAAGGCCCCATCGGAGTGGGCAAGGCAGTTGCCAAGGTGAACGGCGAGATGGCGGTATCCGCTGAAATGACGTTCATTGTAAGCTGATGGAAGGGGAAAGTATGTTTAATAAAATTTTGATTGCCAATCGGGGAGAGATCGCTGTGCGGATTATCCGCGCCTGTAAGGAGATGGGCATCCGCACTGTCGCCGTTTATTCGGAGGCGGACAAAGATGCGCTGCACACGCTGCTGGCGGACGAGGCTGTCTGTATCGGGCCGGCGCCCTCCAAGGACAGTTATCTTTCCATGGAGCGGATCTTAAGCGCGACGATCACCATGAATGCGCAGGCCATCCATCCGGGATTTGGCTTTCTTTCGGAGAACAGCAAATTTGCCCGCATGTGCGAAAAATGCGGCGTGAAGTTTATCGGGCCAAACAGTGAAGTCATTGAAAAGATGGGAAATAAAGCCCAGGCCAGAAATACCATGATCGAAGCGGGCGTACCGGTGGTTCCCGGCAGCAGGGAGCCGGTGCTGGATGTGAAAAAGGGAAAGGCTCAGGCTGCCCAGATCGGCTATCCGGTCATGATCAAGGCGGCGGCCGGCGGCGGCGGCCGGGGTATGCGTGTGGCTATGACGCCGGAGGAGTTTGATACCCAGTTCAAGACGGCGCAGCGTGAGGCGGAACAGGGATTTTCGGATCCCACCATGTATATCGAACGCTTTGTGGAAGAACCCCGTCATATTGAATTTCAGATTCTGGCGGACAGTTACGGCCATGTGATCCATCTGGGAGAGAGAGACTGTTCGGTGCAAAGACGTCACCAGAAGATGGTGGAGGAATCTCCCAGTCCTGCGATTACGCAAAAACTGCGCGCCCAGATGGGAGAAGCGGCGGTGAAGGCGGCCAAGGCAGCCGGATACGAGAGCGCGGGGACCATCGAGTTTCTGGTAGACAAACAGAAAAATTTCTATTTTATAGAGATGAATACCCGGATTCAGGTGGAACATCCGGTGACGGAAGCGGTGACCGGCCTGGATCTGATCAAGGAACAGATCCGGATCGCGGCTGGCGAACCTCTGAAGCTGGAACAAAAAGATGTGGTGTTAAGAGGCCATGCCATGGAATGCCGGATCAATGCGGAAAATCCGGATAAGAATTTTATGCCCTGCCCGGGCACTATTGTGGACAGTCATTTTCCCGGCGGAAACGGGATTCGGATTGACAGCGCCGTGTACAACGGATATCGGATTCCGCCAAATTATGATTCCATGATTGCAAAAATCATCGTACATGGGAAGGACCGGGAAGAAGCGATTCAGAAAATGCGCATGGCGCTGGATGAACTGATCATCGAAGGTGTGGATACCAATCAGGAGTACCAGATGAAGATCATTACCCATCCGGTGTTTATGGAAGGAAAGCAGGATACTTCGTTTATCGAGAAGTATCTGTAGCCAGTGATAAGGATCAGGTGAAGAAATGTTAAAAGATTTATTGCGAAGAACTCCATCCAATATGAATATGAAAAAGGGAAAAGGGGAGGAACCGGATGTTCTGAAAACCCTCTGGGCCAAATGCGGGAAATGCCAGGAACTGATTTACCGGGACGATGTGAAGGCCAACTATTATGCCTGTCCCAAGTGCGGCGCCTATTTTCGTCTGAACGCGAAGCGCAGGATGAGAATGATCGTGGACAGGGGAAGTTTCACTCCCTGGGACGAGGATATTCAGACTCCGGATCCGCTGCAGTTTGCGGGATATGAAGAGAAGCTGGAAGCCTGCCGCGAAAAGACCGGACTGTATGAGGGAATCATGACCGGCGAAGCGTCCATAGAAGGCCAGAGAATTGCCATTGGCATCATCGACGCCCGTTTCCTGATGGGAAGTATGGGCTATGTGGTGGGTGAAAAGATCACCCGTGCGGTGGAGCGGGCCACAGAAAAGAAGCTCCCTGTCATCCTGTTTTGCTGTTCCGGAGGAGCCAGAATGCAGGAAGGCATGGTTTCGCTGATGCAGATGGAGAAGACTTCCGCGGCGCTTAAAAGGCACAGCAATGCAGGGCTTTTATACATTTCTGTCTTGACAGATCCCACAACCGGCGGGGTGACGGCAAGTTTTGCCATGCTGGGAGATATCATTCTGGCGGAGCCGGGCGCTCTGATCGGTTTTGCCGGTCCCAGAGTCATCGAGCAGACGATCCGTCAGAAACTTCCGGAAGGGTTCCAGCGGTCGGAGTTTCTTCTGGAGCATGGGTTTATCGACCGTATCGTGGAACGCTCTGAGATGAGAAAGGTACTTTCTGATCTGATCCGCATGCATACCTGCGGCAAACCGGCCAGCGCGCCCGCGGAGTCGGAACTGGCGGAAAGTCATCCGGGGAAAGAAAAGAAAGACGCCTGGGAGGTGGTGGAAGCCTCCAGAAAGGCGGACCGGCTGACGGCGCTGGACTATATTGAAGGGATTTTTACAGACTTCCTTGAACTGCACGGAGACCGTTACTTCAAAGACGACGGATCCATCGTGGGCGGGATCGCCATGCTGGGCGATACTCCCGTGACGGTGATCGGCCAGCAAAAGGGGAAAAATCTGAAGGAAAATCTGGTGAGAAATTTCGGCATGCCTTCTCCGGACGGATATCGCAAGGCGCTGCGGCTGATGAAACAGGCGGAGAAATTCCACCGCCCGGTTATCTGCTTCGTGGATACGCCGGGAGCTTACTGCGGTATGGATGCGGAAGAAAGAGGCCAGGGACGGGCTATTGCGGACAACCTGTTTGAAATGTCGGATATGAAGACGCCGATTCTCTCTGTGGTGATCGGAGAAGGCGGCAGCGGCGGCGCGCTGGCCATGGCGGTGGCCGATGAAGTGTGGATGATGGAAAACGCCATATATTCCATCCTCTCGCCGGAAGGATTTGCCTCGATCCTGTGGAAAGACAGTAAAAAAGCAGACGAGGCGGCCCGGGTGATGAAAATAACGGCCCGTGATCTTCTGGAACTGGGGATTATCGAGAAAGTGATTCCCGAGGATATCCCTGCTTCCCGTGGAAATGAAAACGCGATCTGCCGGATGCTGAGAGCGCAGATCTGCAGCTTCCTGGTACAGTATCAGCAGATGGGCGCAGAAGAGCTGGCAAATCACCGGTACCAGAGATTCCGCAAAATGTGAGGCACAAGGAGGAAAAGGGTTCATGGATAACAGTTATCGGGCATTGAATGATGTTCTGGTGGATCTGTTCAATGATATCATGGATATTGAACAGGATGCGATTATCACAGGGGAATTCCGAGATATTACCAACAATGACATGCATATCATAGAAGCGGTGGGGATCGGCGAGCCGCAGAATATGTCCTCCATTGCAAAAAAGATGTCGGTGACGATGGGAACACTCACCACCTCCATGAACAATCTGGTAAAAAAGGACTATGTGCTGCGGGAACGCAGCGAAGCGGACCGGCGGGTGGTGTATATCCGATTGACAAAGAAGGGCGTCAGAGCCTATCGCCACCATGCGGCTTTTCACCGGGAAATGATAGACGCAGTTGTGAAAGGAATGGATGAAAGTGAAAAACAGGTCCTGATCACGGCGCTGGTTCAGCTAAAGGGCTTTTTTGTAAAATACAGAAAAGATCATAAAAGAGTTGACAAAAAATCCAAAGAGAAGTAAACTTTTATGCAGAGTGTGAGAAAAGGCGCACGAAGGGGTACACCACCACGGGTGTAGTTCTTCGTGCGCCTTTTCTTAGGTAAAAGGGAAAGAAAGGAGACAGTCAATGCTGTATGTAAACGGAAAAGAAACACCATACCGTCCGGATATGACACTGGCCCATCTTCTGGAAGAACTGGGTTACGATACAAAGCGCATTGCGGTGGAGAGAAACCAGGAAATCGTACCGAAATCACAGTATGAAACCACCAGGCTGGAAGAGGGCGACCATCTGGAAGTAGTCCGGTTTGTGGGAGGGGGATGAAGATGACCAGGATACCCTCAAAGGAAGAGTTGGATCAGGCAAAGGATTCACGCTTTTCGCCGGAAATTCACCGAAAGCTGAAAGGGGCGTCCGTGGGCATTGCAGGCCTGGGAGGCCTGGGGTCTCATATTGCAGTGATGCTGGCCAGATGCGGCATCGGCCATCTGCACCTGATCGATTTCGACCGGGTGGATATCACCAACCTGAACCGGCAGGCTTACACCACAGCCCACCTGGGAATGAAAAAGACGGAAGCGCTGGCTAGTATACTGTATGAAATCAATCCCTACATGCAAGTGACCGGCGACTGTGTCAGGGTGACGGGGGAGAATGCGGCCGTTCTTCTGGGAGGGTATCCCATCGTCTGCGAAGCCTTTGACGATCCGGATCAGAAGGCCATGCTGGTCAATACACTGCTGGAGTCCTGTCCGCGGACGGCGGTGGTATCCGGCAGCGGGATGGCAGGGTATGGAAGCGCCAATGCGATCCATACCAGAAAGATCTTTCGCCGGCTGTATCTTTGCGGGGATGAGCAGACGGACGCCGGCGAAGGGATCGGGCTGATGGCGCCCAGAGTATCTGTCTGTGCCGGGCACCAGGCCAATATGGTCATCCGCCTGATACTTGGGATGACAGAAGTTTAATGCAAGGAGGAAAGAAATAATGGAACAAAAAGATGTACTGGTAATAGGGGGACATGAGTTTACGTCCCGTTTTATCCTGGGTTCCGGGAAATATAATGTGGAACTGATCAAGGCGGCGGTGGAGGATGCCGGCGCGCAGATGATTACGCTGGCGCTTCGCCGGGCCAATACGGACGGCAAAGAGAACATCATGGATTATATCCCGGAAGGCGTGACCCTTCTGCCCAACACATCGGGGGCGAGAAATGCCCAGGAGGCGCTCCGGATCGCCCGGCTTTCCCGGGAACTGGGATGCGGTGATTTTGTAAAGGTGGAAGTGATCCGGGATTCCCGTTATCTGCTGCCGGATAATTATGAAACCATCAAAGCCACCGAGCTGATGGCAAAAGAAGGGTTTATCGTCATGCCCTATATGTATCCGGATCTGAACGTGGCCAGGGATCTGGTCAACGCCGGCGCGGCTGCGATCATGCCGCTGGCAGCGCCCATCGGCTCCAATAAAGGGCTGGCGACAAAAGAGTTTATTCAGATTCTGGTGGATGAAATCGATCTTCCCATTATCGTGGATGCGGGTATCGGGCGTCCGTCCCAGGCCTGCGAGGCCATGGAGATGGGCGTGTCGGCGGTGATGGCAAATACGGCAATCGCCACAGCCGGCGATATTCCGGCCATGGCGGCTGCCTTTAAAAAGGCCATCGAGGCAGGGCGCGCCGCTTACCTGGCAGGACTTGGCCGGGTGCTGGAAAAGGGCGGGGCGGCTTCCTCGCCTCTGACAGGATTTCTGGAAGATTGATGACGGAGGGCACAGAAGATGGAAACAAGAACAGACCATATGAAATATATGGAGGGAATGGAAGTGATTTCCTCTGATATCATGGATCGGGTAATCCGGGAAATGAATGATTACGATTATGACAGTTACACAGAGTCAGATGTAAAAGCGGCGCTTTCCCATGAGCGCTGCAGTCTGGAAGATTATAAAGCGCTGCTGTCTCCGGCCGCTTTGCCCTTCCTGGAAGAGATGGCAGCGCGGGCGCAGGATGAGACCCGGCGTCATTTCGGGAACAGCGTCTATCTGTTCACGCCGCTGTACATTTCCAATTATTGCGAAAATTACTGTATATACTGCGGATTCAACTGCCACAACAAGATTAAAAGGGCCAAGCTGGATCAGGCGGGTATCGAGAAAGAGATGGAAGCCATCGCAAAAACCGGTCTGGAGGAGATCCTGATCCTCACCGGGGAGAGCCGGAAAGCTTCCGACGTGAAATATATCGGTGAAGCCTGTAAGACAGCCAGAAAATATTTCAAGATGGTAGGCCTGGAGGTCTATCCCATGAACTCTGACGAATACCGTTACCTTCATGAGTGCGGAGCGGATTACGTGACGGTATTTCAGGAGACGTACAATTCCGACAAATACGAGACGCTCCATCTGGCCGGACATAAAAGGGTGTTTCCCTACCGTTTCAACGCACAGGAGCGGGCGCTGATGGGCGGTATGCGCGGCGTGGCTTTTGCGGCGCTTCTGGGGCTGGCGGATTTTCGGAAAGATGCCTTTGCCACGGGCATGCACGCCTATCTGCTACAGAAAAAGTATCCCTGGGCAGAGATTTCTTTCTCCTGTCCGCGGCTTCGTCCCATTATCAATAATGATAAGATCAATCCGAAAGACGTCCATGAGCCCCAGCTGCTGCAGATCATGTGCGCTTACCGTATCTTCATGCCCTTTGCCGGTATGACCATCTCCACCAGAGAGCGGGCCGGCTTCCGGGATCATGTGATCGGACTGGCAGCGACTAAAATCTCTGCCGGAGTCAGCACCGGAATCGGAAGCCATGTGGAAGGCGAAGAGGAAAAAGGAGACGATCAGTTTGAGATTGCAGACAACAGAAATGTAGAAGAAGTATATGACAGCATTATCCGTCAGGGACTTCAGCCGGTGATGAACGATTATGTATACGTTTAAGAAAATTGCGGTGACCAGCCGTCAGCTGTGTGCCGTTGATCTGCCGCAGCAGATCAGAAGACTGGCATCTGCGGGAGCACTCCGTCCGGATATGGTTATCGTAAGAGAGAAAGACCTGCCGGAAGAAGAGTATGAGATCCTGGCCGGCCAGGTGATGGCGGTCTGCCGGGAACAGCAGCTGGGATGTGTGCTCCACAGCTATCCCGGGGCGGCCAGACGGCTGGGCTGCCCTGCGATCCATATGCCTTTTGCGTATTTCCGGGAACAGTGGGAGAGCCTTTTGGACTTCCGGGTAAGAGGAACTTCCGTGCACAGTGCGGAGGATGCGCTGTGGGCGCAGGAGCATGGGGCAACCTACGTGACGGCGGGTCATATCTATCCAACGGACTGCAAGCGGGGGCTGGCTGCCAGGGGGACGCAGTTTCTGGAAAGGGTCTGCCGGGTCGTCTCCATTCCCGTATACGCCATCGGAGGCATCAGCCCTCAGCGCATGGATGAGGTGAAAAAAGCAGGCGCCGCCGGCGCCTGCATGATGTCAGAATATATGAAAATATAAGGGACGATTATTTTTGATAGACAGCCTTGCCTTCCCAATCATAGACAAAATAGCCCTTTTTGCAGTTCTTTTTCGCCAGATCAAGATCCAGGAAAGCGCCCAGCTGGCTGTCTTCATCCTCCCAGGATTTCCGGATCCGGTAAAAATGAACGTTTTCTAAAAGCTCATCGTTGCTTTTTGTCTCCACCCCGGTGTCATAGCGGGTGAGATCAAATCGTTCGATGATGCTGCAGATTTTGGAAACGTATCTGCTGTCTGTGGCGTAACCGCCGTCTTTAATGATCTGGATGGCTTTGCGGTAGTCTGTCTCCCCTTTTAATCCAGGATAGCGCAGACCGTCACCGTCCGTGGCGCCCAGCAGATAGGCGGAATGATCTGCCACAGAGTCTGCTACGCTGTCGTATTTTCGAAAAGCAGCCGTGACAGTCACGTGACGGCCGTTATACTCTTCGCCGGTCTGTTTGGTATATGTAGATTTTCCGTCCCAGGCGCTTCCTTCCCAGTCGTTTCCTGACAGGGTGGCTTTCATACCGAAACAGTTGTTGGCCTCCTGGGCCAGATCTGTTCCCAGATAACCGGATTCCAGGATGCACTGGGCCGCGCTTACGCTGGCCAGGATGCCGCTTTTTGCGTAATCCTGCCGGCACATTTCTCCGATGATTTCCACCCGTTCCAGCTCCGGAAGGGAAATAATCTCGGCTGCATTGGTGATTTCCGGCACTGATGCGGCTGCCTCCCGGCTCTCCTGGGAGGACGCCGCTCTGGCGTTTTGCCTTTCCTGTGTCCGGGAAGTCTCCTGTGCCGCCGCCTGACTTTCCTCTGGTGAGGCATAAAGAACAGCCGTGCTTTGCAGCGTCAGGACACCGGCCAGCAGACAGGCGATGATCCGTTTCTTTTTCATATTTTTCCTCTCGATTTTATCTTATTTATTCCATTTATCACAGTGTATTCATTATAATGGAATTTATGACAAAACACAAGAGTCAGCGAATAATCTGAATCTTTCCTTTCTTTGTGACTTCCTTTGCCGGTTCAGCCGCCGGGTAACCCAGCGCAGCCATGCCGTACACGACATGATCCGCCGGAATTTCAAATTCATCCAGGATGGCACGGATGGCGGGGACGTCGCAGATGCCCTGCAGCTGATTGATCCACACGGAGCCGATGCCAAGAGAGTGGGCGGCCAGGAAGATATTTTCCAGGGCGCAGGCGTTGTCTTCCTTTCCCCAGATGCTTTCCCTTTCGTTTGAGGGGATGATCAGTACCTGCGGGTTATACATATCATAATTTTCCCGTTTCAGTTCCTGGGCGATGGCTGCGGCCAGCTTCTGGATCTTTGCCCGGTCCGTGACGGCCGTGAATTTCCAGGTCTGTTTCCCCATGCCGCTGGGAGCGTAAGCGGCGGTTTTCAAGATCAGCTGAAGATCCTCCTCGCTGATAGCCTGGTCGCGGAAGGATCGCACACTTCTTCTGGTCAGTAAGTTTTCGATAACTGCATTCATGATAAAATTCCTCCTGCTGTTTTTCTTCATTATAGCCTTCGCCCGGTGAAATAAAAAGGACTTTTTTCTTATGGAAAATAATGATATAATAATAAAGAATCTGAAAAAACATGTTGCAGGTAGAAGGTATGGATGGGAAAATTAAAATATCAGGCCCGCTGAAAACGTATCTGAACTGGCCGGTGGCATTGAGCATACTGGTGATCCTCATGAATGTGGGGGTTTATCTGATCGATGTTAAGGCCGGTACCGTGGTGAGTTTTTTTGCGGCCGCTTATGTGGTGATTGCGGTGGTGCTCTATTTTCAGAACAGGCCGCTTCTGATCAATGAACTGATCACCTTTGCCACCCAGTATGGTCAGATACAGAAAAATCTGATGAAGGATTTTATCATTCCTTATACGCTGGTGGACCGGGAGGGAAAAGTGATCTGGATGAACCGTGAGTTTTCCAGAATCACGGGAAAGGACAAAGGATTCCGCCGCTCCATTACAAGTATCCTTTCGGAGGTCACTGTGGAAGTTTTGCCGACGCAGGAGGAGCCGAAAAGAGAACTTGAGATCAAGTATGCGGCCCGGGATTATAAAATCTGCATGCAGTATGTGGATATTTCGGAACTGGTTCAAAATTCTGAGATGCTGGACGACGGCGACAGGCCGTCCAGCGGGATCGTCGCGCTGTATATGTTTGACGTGACAGAGCTGAACGAATATATCCGCAGGAATGAGGATGAAAAGCTGGTATCCGGTCTTTTATATCTGGACAACTACGAAGAGGCCACAGACAGTGTGGAAGAGGTCAGAAGATCTCTTCTGACAGCGCTGATCGAGCGGAAAATCAATAAATATTTCTCCAGCATTGACGGCGTGGTGAAAAAGCTGGAAAAAGACAAGTATTTCCTGGTGATGCGGCGAAGCTCCATGGATCAGCTGATCCAGCAAAAATTCAGCATTCTGGAAGAAATAAAGAATGTAAATATCGGAAATGAGATGTCCGTGACCATCAGCATCGGTCTGGGAGCCCATGCGGATACCTATGCCCAGACGGCGGAGTATGCCCGCGCGGCCATTGAGATGGCTTTGGGACGGGGCGGAGACCAGGCCGTCATCAAGGACGGAGATCACATCTCCTACTACGGCGGGAAATCGCCTATGGCGGAGAAGACCACCCGCGTAAAGGCCCGTGTGAAAGCCCATGCCCTGAAAGAATTTATCAGCCAGAAGGAAAATGTGGTGATCATGGGACACAAGATTACGGATGTGGATACGTTTGGTGCGGCAGTGGGAATCTACCGTGCTGCCAAAACGCTGAATAAGAAAGCCCATATCGTCATCAATACGCCGACTTCATCCATCCGTCCGCTGATGGAAGAGTTTTTGAACAATCCGGATTATGATCCTCATATGTTTGTCAGCAGCCATGAGGCGCGGGATCTGACAGGAAATAACACGGTGCTGGTGGTGGTGGATACCAACCGGCCCAGCTACACAGAATGCGAGGAACTGCTGAGTATGACCAAGACCATTGTGGTGCTGGATCATCACCGCCAGGGCAGCGAAGTGATTAAAACAGCAGTGCTCTCTTACATTGAGCCTTATGCCTCCTCCGCCTGCGAGATGGTGGCGGAGATTCTGCAGTATTTTTCCGACGGTATCCGGATCCGGAATATTGAGGCGGACAGTATCTATGCCGGTATTATGATCGATACCAATAATTTTCTGACGAAAACAGGAGTGCGTACCTTTGAGGCGGCTGCGTTCCTGCGCAGATGCGGCGCGGATGTGACGCGTGTGCGAAAAATGTTCCGGGAAAACGCGGAAGATTACCGGGCCAGAGGGGAAGCGATCCGCAACGCGCAGTTGTTTAAGGATTGTTATGCCATTTCCGTCTGCCCCAGCGAAGGACTGGAAAGTCCCACGGTCGTGGGAGCCCAGGCAGCCAACGAGCTTTTGAATATCGTGGGGGTAAAGGCGTCCTTTGTGATGACGGATTACAACGATACCATTTATGTCAGCGCCCGTGCCATCGATGAGGTGAATGTGCAGATCATCATGGAACGGATGGGCGGCGGCGGCCATCTGAATATCGCCGGCGCTCAGCTGAAGGATTATACGGTCAATGAAGCGATCGATTATCTGAAACAGACATTACAGGAAATGATAGACGAAGGAGCGATTTAAATGAAAGTAATTTTAGTGCAGGATGTGAAATCTCTGGGAAAGAAAGGAGATATCGTAAACGTCAGCGACGGTTACGCGAGAAATATGCTGCTGCCCAAAAAGCTGGGCGTGGAGGCAAACGCCAAAAATATGAATGACCTGAAACTGGCCAAGGCTCACGACGCCAAGGTGGCCGCCGAGCAGCTGGCACGGGCTGAGCAGCTGAAGGTACAGCTGGAAAACAGCCAGGTGACGGTTTCCATCAAGGTGGGCGAGGGCGGACGTACCTTTGGTTCCGTGTCTGCCAAAGAGATTGCGGACGCGGTGAAGGAGCAGCTTGGCATTGAAATCGATAAGAAAAAACTGCAGCTGGAAAATCCGATCCGGGAGCTGGGCACCGCAACGGTATTGCTGAAGCTTCATACGAAGGTAACGGCTTCGCTGAAAGTGGCCGTGAAGGAAGCGTAGGAGGAGACAAGTGGAAGAGGCGCTGATTAAACGGGTGCTGCCCCACAGCACAGAAGCAGAGAAGTCGGTGCTGGGAGCCATGCTGATGGATCGGGAGGCGATATTGGCCGTCTCTGAGATCCTGACGGGAGATGATTTTTATCATCATCAGTATAAAGTAGTATTTGAATCCATGGTGGAATTGTACAATGAAGGAAAGTCGGTGGATCCGGTGACGCTCCAGGAGAGGCTGAGGGAGAAAGACGTTCCGCCGGAACTGTGCAGCATGGAGTTTTTCAAAGAACTGTTCGGCGCTGTGCCCACCATAGCCAACGCCAGGGACTATGCGCAGATCGTGAGAGACAAGTCTATGCTTCGCCGTCTGATCAAGGTCAGCGAAGATATTTCCAACTCCTGTTATCTGAGCAGGGACAAGGTGGAGGATATTATGGAGGATGCGGAGAAGCAGCTCTTTGAACTGCTTCAAAAGCGCAATACCGGAGAGTTCGTTCCCATCCGCCAGGTAGTGCTCAACGCGCTGGATACCATTGAAAAGGCTTCCAGAACCAAGGGAAATGTAACGGGGCTTCCCACCGGATTTGTGGATCTGGATTATAAAACCTCCGGCCTGCAGCCTTCGGATTTTATCCTGGTTGCGGCCAGACCTTCCATGGGAAAGACTGCGTTCGTGCTGAACATCGCACAATATATGGCATTTCGAAAAGATCTGACGGTGGCAATTTTCAGCCTGGAGATGTCCAGGGAACAATTGGTTAACCGTCTGTTTTCATTGGAATCGAAGGTGGATTCCCAGAGTATCCGTACCGGGAATCTGAAGGATGAGGACTGGGCAAAGCTGATTGAAGGGGCGGGAATCATCGGAAATTCCAACCTGATTATCGATGATACGCCGGGTATTTCCATTGCAGAGATGCGTTCCAAGTGCAGGAAATATAAACTGGAGTATAACCTGGGCATCGTGATCATCGACTATCTGCAGCTGATGTCAGGAAGCGGCCGGACGGATTCCCGGCAGCAGGAGATATCAGAAATATCCAGATCTTTGAAAGCGCTGGCAAGAGAACTGAATGTGCCGGTGGTGGCGCTGTCACAGCTGAGCCGGGCTGTGGAAAAAAGGGACGACAAACGGCCGATGCTGTCGGATCTTCGTGAATCCGGAGCCATCGAGCAGGATGCGGACGTGGTGATGTTTATTTACCGGGACGATTATTACAATAAAGACACGCCCAATCCCAATGTGGCGGAGATTATCATCGCAAAGCAGAGAAACGGCCCCATCGGCACGATCAATCTGGTGTGGATGCCGGAATATACCCGTTTTGTCAACTGGAAGAAATGACAGCATGTATGCTGTCGGAATGGGTCGATGTCTTTTCGTTGCATTTGGCTTTTGCAGTGCTATAATGAAAGGGAAGCCAGATGCAAAGGGGTAAGGATATGAACGAAACCAGATTCCTGATTTCCGAAGCTGCCAGGACGGCGGAGGTGGAAACCCATGTGCTGCGGTATTGGGAGGAAGAGCTGGATCTTCCCATAGCCAGAAATGAAATGGGACACCGCTGCTATACCAGGCAGGATATTCAGATTTTTCTGAGTATCAAAGAACTGAAGAAAAAAGGCTTCCAGCTGAAAACCATCAAAGAACTGATTCCGCTCATGCGCCGGGAGCTGTATTCCCGGTCCGGCTGTTTCAGTCAGACCTTTCCAGTCAGGAAGGATGTCGCGAAAGAGTCGGAAAAAGAGGTGTTTCCGCCGCAGGATGGGGAGACAGATAGAGGGAAACAGGAAGAATTTTTCCGTATTCTGGAGAGTTTGATGGCACAGATCAGAAAGATGAACCACCAGGAAGACCGGTATAAAAGACTGGATGCGGCCATTCGCCGCCATCAGGTTTCACGGAAAATGGTGGCCGCCACCAAGGAACAGGGGAAAAAAGGAAGAAAAAAGCACAGTCGAAAAGAAAAAGTGACATAACATAAAAAACTGCTCATCCGGAAGACGAGCAGTTTTTTTATCTCTTATTTACTCAGCAGAAATAGCATCTGTCGGGCAGGCAGCTGCGCAGGAACCGCAGTCTACACAGGTATCCGGATCGATTTCGTACTGTGTTTCGCCCTGGCTGATAGCCTCAACAGGACATTCGCTTTCGCAGGATCCGCAGCTAACGCAAGCATCAGAAATTACATATGCCATGATAAAGTTCCTCCTTTTTATTTAAAAAATCATGTACCACAATTGGCTTAAGCACATTTTAATATATATCATGAGAGATTACAAGTATAAAATTCTAAACAATTTCATAAAGATTCCGGTTGTTTTTCGGGAAGAAAGGTATTATAATGGGCAATAGCAGTGAAAATAATACCAGACAGGTATTGATCAATAAGGAGGAAATGTGATATGGCACAGATTTCAAAAGATATGCGCATTGGAGAACTGTTAAACGTAGATCAGAATATTGCGGTTATTCTGATGAGAGCCGGCATGCACTGCATCGGATGCCCCTCGGCTCAGGGAGAGACACTGGAAGAGGCAGCCATGGTTCATGGAATGGATGCAGATCTGCTGGAAAAACAGATTAACGATTTTCTGTCTGCCAAAGCGTAAGGAAAGAAAGCAGGCGTAATAAAAACCAGTCTGATCGGTTGCGATCAGGCTGGTTTTTAAAATGATCTAAATTTCTGCCAGCTGCTGCAGCGCAGTATCTTTGAGTACGGGATTGTTATGTTCCGTCAGGTAAGCTTCGCCGGCTGCCGAAAAGGCTTTGCTGACGCCGTATTCCGAAAGCATGTTGCAGATCCGGTTGAACTCCTCCGGGGTAGCGTCGGACTGATGCAGTACCAGAAAGTAGGATCCTTTTGGCTCCTGATACAGCGTGTTTCTGCCGGGAAAGCAGCAATTCAAAGCGTGGGCGGCTTCGATCACATCGTCCAGCCGGGGGAAAGTGAACAGGCGCAGCAGGTTGACGGCGGGTTCCGACTGGGAAGATTCCTCCCTGGAAGCGGAGTCTTTCTTTTCTGCTCGTCCCTTTGTTTTCGCCTCATAGATTTTTTGAAAAATATCAATGATGTCATCGGCTCCGGTGATCTGAGAATTCCCGGGTGTATCGAAGGAACCGTCTTCACTTTGGGAAAAATTGGAAAAACGGGTGTCCAGTTCTTCCGGATCTTCCACTTTGGTGATGATCAGAACGATACTGTCCGGTGTGACCGGGATCGCTTCGATCATCAGTGGAATATTATCGGCTTCAAAGCCGAATTCGCTGTGGGCTTTTTGCATCATATCGCGGAAAAGATTTTTTGCTTTATCTGTTCCGTATGCCAGCTCACTGAGCTTTATTTCACGGCTAGCCAAATCATCACTGGTCAGTGTGCAACGTATCTGGTTGTCGTTGATTTTTTCGATTTTCATATTCTCACATCCTATTCATTTATGATGAACTGTTCAAAGAAATGCGCTGCGTTTATTCAGTCTGCTCCTACTATATTATATACCAGGCCATGAGAATATGTAAAGTAATTCACGAAACTTTCAGATTCTGCCATTTTTACGGAAAAAAGGAGTTTACACCAGCCGGGTTCTGCGATATAATAATTTCACGGAGAAGGGACATTCCATATCATCCGGATCATTATCTATTCAATCAAACGGCAAATCGCCGAAATTTCCAATTGCAACAAAAAAATATTGCCGCATAACCCGCCCCCGGTCTATGTCTTTTTATGTCCTTTTCCGTAAAATTGGGTTTTGCCCTGCAGACTATGATAAAGAAAGGAGAGGGCAGAGACTGAAATAATATATCACGAACTTCAAGGGTAAACTGCCAATGAAACTATGGGTAAGAAGAAAAAGAAAAATCATGCGCTGCGCCGGGAACTGGATACCTATGCCCGGCGGGGGATTCTGCTCTGTCTGGATGGGGAGCCAAGCACGCCGGGAAAGATTGCCAAGGCGTGCAGCGTGGCTGAAAAAGGCGTTTATATGCGGGATTATGTACAGAATGAAAGGGGGGAGCTGGAAAAACTGGGATTTGATTTTGTGAAAGAACGGTAAGGAAGCCGACGCCCGGAGGATCCGTAAGTCCCTTTACACAGCCGGACTCCGGGCGTACTTTTGTGAAAAGAATCTAAAAATGTCGAAATACCTGATGACGAAAAACGGATAAATTGCTATAATGAAACGTAGCAAGGAGGTTAGCCGAAATGAAAAAAAAAGTATCACCAGTGCTGATCGTGGTTTTGCTGATCATTCTGGTCATAGCAGCGGGGGGATTAAGTGTGGTGATCGGTCGGTATCTTCCCGGGAAAGAGAAGATGGACAGCAGCGTTTACTTCCATTTGGAAGGAGAAGACCAGGTGGCTCTTGTACTGGATCAGGAGATTCTGGAAGAGAAAGGAAAGCTGCTGGACGGCAGTATTTATATCGATGCGGACACTGTGGGCCGATATATCAATTCTAGATTTTATTGGGACGAAGAAAACCAGGAGATGCTGTATACGCTTCCGGATGAGGTGATCGCTCTGCAGCCGGACAGCAGAAGTTATACGGCGGGGGGAAAAGAGCAGGAAGAAGAGGTACCCATGATCGTGTCGGAAGGCGATACGTTTTTCCTGTCCCTTGATTTCCTGATGAAATATACAGATATGGACTGTCAGGTTTTTGAGAATCCCCACCGGGCGGTGATCAATACCAGAGAGGGCGCCGTACAGATGGTGGACGCCCGGAAATCTTACCAGGTCAGGGAAAAGGGCGGCATCAAAAGCCCGATTCTGGCGGAAGGACAGGAAGGAGATCATCTGCGTTTCCTGGAAGCGATGGAAAACTGGACCAAGGTGGCCACCATAGACGGATACGTGGGATACGTAAGGAATAAAGACATCGGGGAAGTGCGGGAGGAAGAGGTGGCTTTTTCTTCCGATATACCGGAATATACCAGTATCCGCAAAGAAGGGAAGATTAATCTTTCCTGGCATCTGATGACCAATGAAGCGGGGAACGGGGAACTGGCAGAGAAAATCAAAGGCTGTGAGGGAATGAATGTGATCTCGCCCACCTGGTTTACTTTTGCCGATTCTGACGGAACACTGAAATCTCTGGCGGATAAATCCTATGTGGATCAGGCCCATGAAGCCGGCCTGGACGTCTGGGGGCTGATTGAAAATATTAATACAGACGAGAGTACTTTGGAAGTGCTCTCAGTGCGCGAAAACCGTACCAGAATCATCCGGCAGCTGATGGATGCGGTAAAAGAGACCGGCCTGGACGGGATCAACGTGGACTTCGAGAATATCACCGAGGACAGCGCGCCTCATTATCTGCAGTTCGTCCGTGAGCTGTCGGTGTCCATGAGAAAAGCAAAAAAGATACTGTCGGTGGATCTTCCGGTACCGCAGCCTTATAATGCCTTTTATAATCCAAAAGAATTGGGCGTGATGACGGATTATGTGATCATCATGGGTTATGATGAACATTATTCCGGATCAGAGGAGGCCGGTTCCGTAGCTTCCCTTCCTTATGTGGAAGCGGGAATCCAGGGGATGCTGGAAGCGGTTCCGGCAGACAAGGTGATAAACGCCATTCCCTTCTATACCAGATTGTGGATTCAGCCTTTTGGATCCAGCAATCTGACCAGCGAAACCATGTCTATGGATGAAGCTTCTGATTATGTGAAAAAGCATGATATGGAAGTCTACTGGGACGGAAGCGCAGGGCAGAATGTGGCGGAAAAGGAGGACGATGAGGCGCTGTATCAGATCTGGCTGGAGGATGAAGAGTCTATTGAGGAAAAAATGAAGCTGATCCAGTCTTATGACCTGGCGGGAGTGGCTTCCTGGCAGCTGGGCTATCAGAGGAATACGGTATGGGAAATCATGGATCGCTATTTAAACGGATAATAAAGAAGGGAGTATATAAAATGAGTGACAGCGAAATGTTTAAAACAACGTTAATGGGAGGTTATGATAAGGACGACGTCATGGAGCAGATCCGGAAACTCAAGGATGCCCATGCCGGCGAAGTGGGAAGGCTCACCAAGGAGATTCAGCAGAAAAACAGCCGTATCGAGGAACTGACTCATCGTCTGGTAACGAAAGAAGAGCAGAAGGAAAATCTGGAACAGGAGATCAAGGAGAAATATCAGAAATATATTGATCACTATGACAGTATTTCACGCTTAGTGGTGGAATCCCAGATTCGGGCAGAAAATATCATCAATGAGGCTCGGGTCAAGGGAGAGCGGATGATTGCGCAGGCCGAGGAAGAAGCGCAGAAAAAGATTGACGCCGTACAGTCGGAAGTGGATCGTCGGATTGCGGAAGGAAAAGAGAAGTATGAAATTGTCCAGAAGCGGCTGGTTGAGATTGTAGATCTGCTGAATCAGCTTCAGAAACGTTTCATGACTTCCTATAAAGAGATTCATCAGTTGGTAGACGACTCACCGGTATCTTTGGATTTGAAAGCTTCTGATATCATTCCGGAGAAGCCTAAGGAAGAGGAGCCGGTGATGGACGAGGATATGATGGTCCGCAACGCGGAAAAAACACTGCGGGAGATCGAGAGAAAGATCCGCAAAGATCTGGAACTGGAGGAAGTGCTGGATGAAGAGGACGATCTGACGGAAGAAGATATTGAGAAATTCTTGCAAAAACACGGTATGGGCAGAAAAAAAAGATAGAATGGATTGCTGCCGGTATGGCGGGTACAAAAAAAGAGGCGTATGCCTCTTTTTTTGTACCGTAGGACCGGTCAGCTGCGGATGTAGTAGCGGAAGGTGGACCCGGCAAATTCATACTCTTTTTCTAAAGTGAAATTTTCGGAAAACCAGAGAGCGGCTTCGGGGGCGAAGGATTCCATCTTTTCCATGGTCGCCTGTCCGGTAAATACGGCCTGGATGTTCTTCTTACGGATATCGCTGATCACATAATCGGCTGTTTCGGGCCGGACGGACAGATCTGTGAAATCAAGGGTGTAGCAGTTGGTGGACAAGCCCAGGAGGCTGTAGACCTCCGCCACGGAAACACCGAAACCGTATGTGTGAGGGGGAATTTCCGCGGCGATGACGTTGGCAAACTGCTGAAATTCGGCCAGATTGTGGTAATTCTTTTTAATGTCCGCATTGTAGCTGTACTGTATGACGGTTCCGGCACAGAGCACCGTCAGGATGGACAGGGACAAAAGAGCGAGGGATCCCTTTGCAGCCTGGACAAGGGATATCCCGGAAAGTGTTTTGAGCCGGGCAGCGGCCGGACGCAGAACCGGCAGTCCCAGATTTGCCAGGATACAGATCAGAATCACAGCCGGGATATGGATGATGTCCAGGTTGTGGTAGGCCGGCCGGTTGATGAAATAAGTGATCTGCCCCAAAGACAGTACGGACAAAAAGAAGCAGAACAGGGGCAGGGGCGGACAGGAGCCTGTCTCTTTGTCAGAACGGCACCATTTCATGTGGGAGATTCCCCAGGCGATTCCTGTGAAAAACAGCAGCAGTACCATCATATAAGCGGCCGGATAAAGGGGAAGATCCAGCCGGAGTAAGTCTGTCATATAGGAGGATGACATCAGCGGAAAGAGAAATTCCTTCAGCGAGTTGGCCGATGCGCCCTGCAGCAGATTGTACAGATTGACGGCGCCGAAGGCTCCGAAAAAAGACAGCAGCACGCCGGTCAGCTGCAGGAGCAGTACGCCGGCCAGACGCAGGGGACTTCGTCTGTTTCCGGAAAAATACTTTAAAAGCCACAGGCCGGCCCAGGAGACGGCGCAGAACATGCCGCTTTCCGTATTCCAGATAACTCCCAGCAAGGCAATCAGATATCCGATGATCCAGGTGATCCGGTTCAGTTTCCGAAAACGGATACAAAACGCGGCAAAAAGAGTCATCAGGCTGGCGAACAGGATGCGGTGAGGCCAAAGCTGCCAGTAGTAACCGCCGCGCATGGACAGGACGGGGAAGGTCATGGCCAGACAGCCCAGAATCCGGATCAGAGAGTTTTTTGCCATCAGGTGCAGGGCCAGAAAAGAGCACAGAAAACAGAGCGCTCCGATACAGGCGGTCAGTAGGATGAAGTCGGTAAAATTTCCGCCCAGAATCTTCATGGGGATCTTATAAAAAAGACCGTAGTGACCGTAGATGCTGGTGGTCGTCTCCGTATAGGCACAGCCGTGGTATACGTTGTAGATGGAATTGAAGTAAGCATGGCCGTGGGCAGTATCCGCCACATCATAACGGCCGAATACATTGGGGGTATAAAAGGTGTATCCGATCACAAGCGTCAGGCAGGCGTAATATAGTCCGTATAAAAAACCGGACAGAGGGATTTCCCGGAAGTTCCAGATCCGGAAAAAAAGGAGTAATCCGGTCGCGACAGCCAGAATCACCAGGATAAGAGGAAGATTGTGCCAGACATACTTATAAGATACGCCGCCGGTCAGATTCCCCTCCAGCAAAAAAGCGGACAGCAGGAACAGACAGCTTCCGGTCAGGAATAAAACGGCAAAAATCTGCGGCAGCTTTCCGGTGGAAGATACGAAGGAAATTCTGGAGAGCAGACGGCAGTACAGCAGGAAGGTCAGACAAAAAAGGATAACGCTTCCTGCGTAAGTGATAAGATTTAAGTTCCCAAGATCGCTGATCCGGGAAGACACAGCAGGTACGGCCAGGCAGACTGCGAAAAAAACCATCGTAGTCACAGCTGCCAGGATACCGGCTGTCAGTCTGGAATCGTCGGATTGTTTCATTATGCTCCTCCTGATTTGGAATTTTTTCTTGTCCCTATTATATCATCAGGGAAAGGATCTGTCATTGACGGAATAAAAACGAGACAGTTAAGTTTTTCAATATTTATGGACAAGTCTTCTATTTTTATATCATAAATATTCCGGAGTACTGGTACGTCCTTTGGTTTTGGCTTTTGGCTGAAATCATGAAGGAAGGACCCGGTACTCTTTTTGTTTTAGCTGGGGGAATTTTATTTCCGGCAATATTTGCAGCTGGCAATCATATATTAGCAGTAAAGGTTCCGTGCAGGTATGGTATGGAAAAAGAAATGAAAAAACGGGCGGCGGAGATTGTTCTAGGCTGCTTTTTACTGCTGGGCGTCTATCTGTTGTCCCAGGAAGGCGCGCGCCTGGTATTCCAGTCCATGGAGGCAAGGACGACAGTGATTGTGGATGCCGGTCACGGCGGGAAGGATCCCGGAAAGGTAAGCGCAGACGGCGTACTGGAAAAGGATCTCAATCTGCAGATTGCGCTGAAACTGGAGCAGCATCTGGAAAAAGAGGGGATCCGTGTGGTGATGACCAGGCGGGAAGATGTGATGCTGTGCGAGGAAGACAGCGATAACCGGAAAGTGCAGGATATGGAGAACCGTCGGGATATCATTGAAAAAAGCGGCGCGTCCTGTGTGATCAGTATTCATCAGAACAGTTATCCGGAGACTTCCGTGAGCGGCCCTCAGGTTTTCTATTATGAAAATTCCCGAAAGGGGCGGGAACTGGCTGAGATTTTGCAGGAAACGCTGATCCTGCGGCTGCAGCCTGATAAGACCCGGGAAGCGCGGGGAAATGCAAGTTATTATATGTTGAAAAAGATTTCCATTCCCACGGTGATCGTGGAGTGCGGTTTTCTGACCTGCCCGCAGGAGGCCCAAAAACTCGGGGAGGAGTCGTATCAGGAGCAGATTGCAGCAGCCGTCTGTGAAGGAGTTGTCCGGTATCTGAAAAAATAGAGTTCCTTTTTGCACAATGTGTGGTATAATAAATAAGATTATGCAAAGGATGATATGCAATGAATACCAAGATTGTAAAAATTGACCCTGCGCATCCGCGGATGGAAGACATCCGGGAGGCGGGGAGAATCATAAGAGAAGGCGGGCTGGTGGCCTTTCCCACGGAGACCGTATACGGTTTGGGCGGGAATGCTCTGGATGTGACGGCCTCTCAGCGGATCTATGCGGCCAAGGGACGACCGTCGGATAATCCTCTGATCGTTCATATTGCGGATATGGCAAGTCTTTTGCCGCTGGTGACTGAGATCCCGGAAGCTGCCAGGAAGCTGGCATCAGCCTGTTGGCCGGGTCCGCTTACCATGATATTTCATAAGAGCAGTATCGTGCCCCTGGAGACTACGGGCGGACTGGACAGCGTGGCGGTACGGTTTCCCAGCCATCCCATAGCCTGCGCTCTGATCCGGGAAGGGGGCGGCTACGTAGCCGCGCCCAGCGCCAACACTTCCGGGCGGCCCAGCCCCACGATGGCGGAGCATGTCATTGAGGATCTGAAGGGGAAAATCGAGATGATTGTGGACGGGGGCAGCGTGGGGATCGGACTGGAATCCACGATCGTGGATTTTACGGAAAATATTCCCACGATTTTACGGCCCGGCTATATCAACGAGCAGATGCTGCGGGATATCCTGGGCGAGGTGAGGATGGACAAAGGTTTGCTTGCTGAGAATTCCAGGATTCATCCCAAGGCGCCGGGAATGAAATACCGCCACTATGCGCCGAAAGGCTCCCTTCTGATCGTGGAGGGACAGACGGACCGGGTGGCAGCAAAAATTGAAGAGATGGCCCGGGAAAAGACAGCGGCTGGTTATACGGTGGGAATCATCGGAACCGATGAGTCGGTGGGCAGATACAGCAGCGGCATTATCAAAAGTATCGGGACCCGTTCTGATGAAGAGAGTATCGGACGCCATCTGTACAGCGTGCTGCGGGAATTTGACGACTGCGGCGCGGCGTATATTTTTTCGGAATCCTTTGATACGCCCAAAATGGGGCAGGCAATTATGAATCGTCTGCTGAAGGCGGCAGGTCATCAGGTAATTAAAGTATAGGGGAGCAACAAAGTGAAACGTTACAATAAACTGATTTTTGTAGATGACGATGATAACAGCAGGGCGCCTATGGCGAAAATCATCATGCGGAGCAAATATCTGCTGGGACCTATGGAAGTGGAATCCAGAGGACTGGTGGTGCTGTTTCCAGAGCCGATGAATCAAAAAGCGGAAGCGGTTCTGATCAGCAACGGATATCATGTGGCGGATCATGTGGCCAAGCAGCTGGTGCAGGAAGACATCGGGGACGATGTGCTGATCCTGACCATGGAGGACGCGCAGAAGGATAAGATCTGGGAAAACTATGAGAGCGCTAAAAATGTCTACACGCTGACGGAATATATCCGGCTGCGGGGAGAACTGGCGCCGCTTTATGGCGAGCCGTTGAAGGAGTACGGGAAATGTTATGAAATTCTGGAAAAACTGCTGGACGGACTGGTTGTACAGCTCAATGAAGAAGAATTGCTTTCCCAGTGAGAAAGGATGAAGTGAAGCGTATGGATACCAAGAGAAAAGATTATATCACCTGGGATGAATATTTCATGGGCGTGGCGATTCTGTCCGGGATGCGCTCCAAGGATCCCAATACACAGGTGGGAGCCTGCATTGTCAGCGCTGACAATAAGATCCTTTCCATGGGATATAACGGGTTTCCCACGGGATGTTCCGACGATGAATTCCCCTGGACCAGGGAAGGAGAAGCGCTGGAGACAAAATACCTGTATTCCACCCACAGTGAACTGAATGCGATTCTCAATTACCGCGGAGGCAGTCTGGAAGGAGCTAAACTTTATGTCACCCTCTTTCCCTGCAATGAATGCGCCAAGGCGATTATCCAGGCGGGTATCAAGACAGTGATCTATGACTGCGACAAATATGACGGCACGGATTCTGTCATCGCTTCCAAACGGATGATGGATGCGGCAGGAGTCCGTTACTACAAATATAACAGGACAAACCGGGAGATTTCCTTCCGTGTTTAATAAAATGAAACAGGAAACAAAAAGGAGAAGTTATGGCTAAGGAAAAGAAACTGGTAGAGGCGATTACCTCCATGGAGGAGGATTTCGCTCAATGGTATACCGATATTGTAAAAAAAGCGGAGCTGATCGATTACACCAGCGTAAAAGGATGTATGGTGATTAAACCGGCAGGCTACGCCATCTGGGAAAATATTCAGAAAGAGCTGGACGCCAGATTCAAGGAAACCGGGGTGGAAAACGTGTATCTGCCCATGTTCATTCCCGAGAGTCTGCTGCAGAAAGAAAAGGATCATGTGGAAGGATTTGCGCCGGAGGTTGCCTGGGTCACCCACGGCGGTCTGGAACCTTTGCAGGAAAGACTCTGCGTGCGTCCCACGTCGGAGACGCTGTTCTGTGATCTTTACTCCCGGGATATCCATTCCCACAGAGATCTGCCAAAAGTGTACAATCAGTGGTGCTCCGTGGTGCGCTGGGAAAAGACCACAAGACCCTTCCTGCGTTCCCGCGAGTTCCTCTGGCAGGAAGGTCATACGGCCCATGCCACAGCCGAGGAAGCGGAAGAGCGTACCATCATGATGCTGAATCTCTATGCGGATTTCTGCGAGGAAGTGCTGGCGATCCCGGTGATCAAAGGAAAGAAGACAGACAAGGAAAAATTTGCCGGAGCAGAGTCCACCTACACCATCGAATCTCTGATGCATGACGGCAAAGCGCTGCAGTCCGGAACCAGCCACAATTTTGGCGATGGATTTGCAAAAGCCTTTAACATTCAGTATACAGACAAAGACAATACGCTGAAATACGTACACCAGACCTCATGGGGGATGACAACCCGTATGATCGGAGCCATCATCATGGTGCACGGTGACAACAGCGGTCTGGTGCTTCCGCCCAGAATCGCGCCGGTCCAGGTGACGGTAATCCCCATCCAGCAGAAGAAAGAAGGCGTGCTGGAGGCGGCCGGAAAGGTTTATGACAGTCTGAAAGCGCAGGGGATCCGCAGCAGACTGGATGATGCGGATAAGAGTCCAGGATGGAAATTCTCCGAGCAGGAGATGCGGGGCATCCCGCTGCGTGTGGAACTGGGACCCAAAGATATCGAGCAGAACCAGGCGGTACTGGTTCGCCGGGATACCAGAGAGAAGATCGTGGTATCGCTGGATCAGGTTGCATCAAAAGCACAGGAACTGCTGGAGACCATCCAGCACGATATGCTGGAGCGGGCCAGAGCCCACAGAGACGCCCACACCTATGTTGCCACGGATTACGAGGAGTTTAAAAAGACCATCGAAGAAAAACCCGGATTCGTGAAAGCCATGTGGTGCGGCTGTCAGGAATGCGAGGATAAGATTAAAGAAGAAACCCAGGCCACATCCCGCTGTATGCCCTTTGAACAGGAGCATCTGGCGGACACCTGTGTCTGCTGCGGCAAACCTGCAGTGAAGATGGTATACTGGGGAAAAGCATATTAAAGAATCCATTATATGATCCCGATCGTAGTTTTACATTCCCTCCCCCATTGCAGAAACACCTTTACCTTTTCACGATTGGCTTTCAGATAGGAAATATAGTAGAGCACGTTCAGTTCCGGGTCGGTCATGGGGATCAATTTGCGGTGGGTTCCGTCATTTCGCAAATCCATGGACAGTGTGGAAATGGTGGCGAGAAAATTGGTGGTGCGGATCAGGTGCTGGGTGACATTATAGTTGTTCTTTACCAGTGTAATGGGCAAATGATCCTCCGTGATGACCTTTTCCATCTGCGAAAGAAAATACCCGCCGATTTGTGGATAGAGCAGCGCCTGCGCCGGGATCTCCCGGATGGAAATGGTGCTGCGGCCGGCCAGATTGCTGGTCTCCGGGACGGAAAGATGCACCTGATCGGGCAGGAAAGGCAGGCTTTGAATGCGATTGTCTTTTATTTTCTGTGGGGTGACCATCAGATCATAAACCCGTTCGGACAGGAGTTTAACGGTCTCATCTCCCTCATAAAGATCATCCTTCACTTGAATTTCCGGGTGAGCAACGGAAAACCGGGGAACAGAAAACCAGCGGACACCTGGGTCGCAAAAAGCAATGGAGAGGGCCTGGTTCTGCCTGGCGGCGCTGAGAACATCGGCCTTCAGCTGCTCTACATTTCGCAGAATAGTATTCACATGAACGAGCGCGACCTCCCCTGTTTTGTTCAGATGAATTCGATTAGGAGTACGGTCAAACAACTCTACTCCTAATTCCTCCTCCAGCTTTTTGAGCATGGCGCTCATGGCAGGCTGAGTGATATGAAGCTGCTGTGCGGCTTTTGTCAGAGAACCGTTCTTTGCAATAATCTTGAAATATTCCAGTGCTGTAATATCCATATGCCCTCCTTAGCATAAGTAAATATTTATGCAGTATAAAAACTGTATAGTGTACACAGACGATAAACAGTGATATAGTCTGAAGCGTAAAGGAAAGCCAGTAGGCCGATCTCATTATAGCATAAAGAAATGCTTAACGTAAACAAGGCAATCTCAGACAGGAGGAATTAGTATGGAATATGTAACTTTGTCGAATGGAGTCAAAATGCCGCGGGAAGGCTTCGGGGTGTTCCAGGTACCGGAGGCCGTTGTCTGTGAACAGGCTGTGAGCGATGCGCTCTCTGTGGGCTACCGTCTCATCGATACCGCCGCTGCTTATTTCAATGAGGAGGCTGTGGGTACGGCTATCGCGAAAAGCGGTATCCCCCGGGAGGAACTGTTCATCACCACCAAACTCTGGATTCAGGACGCCGGGTATGAGAGCGCCCAAAAGGCCTTTGAAACTTCCATGCAGAAGCTGGGGCTGGACTACCTCGACCTGTATCTGATCCATCAGCCTATGAATGATTACTACGGTGCCTGGCGGGCTATGGAGGAGCTGTATGAGGCCGGGAAGATCCGGGCTATCGGCGTGTGCAACTTCTATCCCGACCGACTGACCGATCTGTGCCTGAATGCCCGTATTGCGCCGATGGCCAACCAGGTGGAGCTGCACCCATTCTTCGCTCAGACCGGCGCCATTGAAAACATGAAATCTCTGAATGTTCAGCCGGAGGCATGGGGACCGATGGCCGAAGGCAAACATGGCATCTTCACTCACCCGGTGCTGACTGAAATTGGGCAGAAGTACGGCAAGACTGCTGCTCAGGTTGCCCTTCGCTGGAATGTCCAGCGTGGTGTAGTCATTATCCCCAAGTCCATCCACAAGGAGCGGATGGAAGAGAACCTTAATATCTGGGATTTTACTCTCAGTAAGGAGGATATGGCCGCTATCGCTGGGCTCGACCTGGGCCGCAGCGAGATCATCGATCACAGCGCAGCTGAAACGGCCCGGTTCCTGAACGGCTGGAAGATCCACGACTAAAATTATGCAGCGTTGGTTGAGCTGCGAGCCCGTAAGTAACTTCCTGTTAAAATATTGATTTTAAATATCCTGGTTGTTATACTGGAATCTGGAGGAGGTGACCGCTGATGAGTGACTACAAACCATCAGTCCACATTTGCGGCGTGAAAACCGCATTCGAACAATTCACTCGTCCCTTGCGATTGAGCATAACTCTTTGTCGCTGGAACAGGTAACAGCAATTTTAGATGGAAAACGTGTCCTTGGCAATCCGAATGAGATAAAAGAAGTGCAGAACGCCTATGAAGCCTATGAATTGATGTTGCAGTTGAATCCCGCATCTGTAGATGACCTTTTGAAGGCACACAGATTGATGATGAACGGTCTTGTTCCGGAAAACGGTCGTTTTTGCTCCGGCGGCGTGGGTGTGTTTGATGGTGAAAGACTGATCCACATGGCGCCTCCGGCGGAATTTGTGCCGGAGCATATCCATAATCTGTTTGCATGGTATCAGCAGTCGGAGCTTCACCCTCTGATTAAGAGTGCCGTCTTCCACTATGAGTTTGAATTCATTCATCCCTTCGCAGACGGAAATGGCCGCATGGGACGGATGTGGCATAGCCTTCTGCTTGGTAAGTGGAAGGAACTGTTCTTCTGGCTGCCGATTGAGGAGATGATCCAGTCACGGCAAAAGGAATACTACGATGCCCTTGGTACCGCCGACAAACAAGCGGACAGTGCGGGATTTGTGGAATTGATGCTCGAAATCATCAGAGATAGTTTAACGGAAGTTACAGTTGTTGATCGCAGCACCGACCAAGATAGCGACCAAGATAATTCGTCAGTAGAGCAGCTTCTCGGTGTGCTCGGTGACGAGACACTCTCTGCCATGGAGCTTATGGAGCGTCTCAATCTTTCGCACAGACCCACCTTCCGCAAGAACTATTTGAATCCGGCTTTGGAACACAAGCTGATTGAACGTACGATTCCTGATAAACCAAACAGCAGAAATCAAAAATACAGAAAAAGAAAATGAGTGTCAGCAAAAGGCACTCATTTTATCATCCTATCGATAATTTCTTCGAAAAGCAGTTGGTGTTGTCTTTGCAATATCTTTAAAGGCCTTTGTAAATTTTCCCTGCGTTTCATATCCGACCTTTGCCGCGATTTCGGCAATGCTGTCATCTGTCTGCTTCAGCATTTCCATTCCTTTACGGATTCTATACTCTTTCATATAAGTTGCGACAGGGAGTCCATAGACTCCTTTAAAAACTTCCTTCAGGGAGGAAGTATTGAGCAGAAATTTTTTTGAAAGTTCTTCGATCGTATATCGCTGATCCAGGTGTTCCGTTAATAAAGCATGAATTTCCTTAATCGTTGCCGTCTGTCCGGAACAGTACCGGGTCAGTCCTGCGGTCTGTGGATCCAGATATCCGAGATATAAAAGCAACTCTTGAATTTTCAACTTAAAATAGGGCAGACGTATTTCTTTTGGCACCGCATACATAGGTGAGAAAATTCCGTCAATCGCCGGGGAGGAAGAAAGAGCAAGGGATCTGTCAGAACGGCAAAAGGTACGGTTTATCTGGTCGATGTCTACGGAGGCCTCCTGCAGGATGGGAAGAGAGAGCGTTTTCAGTTTTACCAGATCTATGGAGACGGAAATCCCTTCACTGTAGCCTAAGGGGAACATCATCGCAGAATCTGCACAGCATTCCATACTGTGCAGGGCAAGATCACCGGACCCGAGGTAAACGGAAGTCCCATTATGAAAATCCCATCCGATCCTGCCATGGCGGCAATGATTGATTTCCAGAATATGATCATGGGAATCATGGCGGAAGCCGGCCTGCTCTGCATGGTAGTAATTGAGCGAAAGCTGGACTCCGGGGAATACCTGATAGGCAATCATTTTCCCTTTTCCCGTGGTAAAGGTATGAAAAGACTCAGTAAAAAGATTCTGCTCTCTTTGTTTGTCAAAGTGATGCTCCACGATAAGAGTGCCTTTGGGAACATCCTGAAGATTCCTTTCTATATGCAAAAATGGTTCCTGCTTCATTTATCTGCTCTCCTTAGTAACTTTTTCCTGGTAACGGTTCAGGATATCCTGAAGTGTGATCTGCTTCATTTCCTCTTCTGCGGTTTTTTGCACCCGGTCAAAATAGTCCTGAAGGGACAGCTGGATATAGATGCCTACGCCGCATTCAGGGTTGGTATGGGTATCCAGATGGAGCAGGGGTTTATCGCCCTCCACCGCTTTATAGACATCCAGCAAAGTGATCGCAGAGGGTTCTTTTGCCAGCGTCGGACGGGGATGCCCCTTGACGCTGAACAGCAGTCCGGCCTTTCGCAAAGCGGACATGAGCTGCCGGACACAGCCGGGGTTGGTACGAAGACTTTCCGCGATGCGAGTGCTGGACAGAGAATCGACAGGGTTTAACTGGATAAAAGCCAGGATATGGACGGCATCACTGACTTTTGTGGAATACTTCATAATGCGTTCCTCCTCTTCGTGTTAATTTAATTATAACAGCATATTGACAGCCGTGCAAGCGGATGATAGACTAATGATGTTAAAATAATTTTTACATCAATTACAAGAGGAGAAGATAATATGGAACCTATGATACAGGAGGAGCGTGCGTTTTCCAAGATGAGAACGTCTGCCGTGCAGCGGCTGCAAAATCATCTGCCCATGGAAATTGCCGCTAAGAGCGGCGCACTATTCCACAGTGAAAAGAAGTGTCTGGAAATACAAAGCCTGAATCAGAGACTTGAGATCTCTCTTCCGGAATATGATTTCACACCGTATATAGAGGAGTGGCATCAATTAGTAATATTACATTATCTTGATCTTGCAGACGGTGTGAAAGCGTCCGAAGAGCAAGTTTCTTTCGGCGGCTTAAAGGATGGTCTGATCCGGGGAACAAAATTTGATCATTATATGGACAAGGAACTGCGCCTGTTCCTGGCAGACAAGAGCCCGGAACAGATCCTCAAGATCTGTAAATCTCTTGGAGCAGAGATTGTGGAAGACAGATCTGACCTGTGCGCGGTATTTCCGTTTCTTCCCCATTATCCCATCTGGCTGAAGATATGGTTTGCGGATGAGGAATTTGATGCTTCCGGGAAAATGCTCTTAAGCAAAAACGCAGACCATTATCTGACAATCGAGGATGCAGTGACAGTTGGAGATATTCTGTTGTCAAAATTAAAATCTGCGGTCAATATTTGTCCGATCGGAAGAAGTATTTACCCTTCTGGAAGGATGTAGTCCGAAGCGGTTGACCGGGAGGAAGAAAGGGAATATGGTGGACATAATGATTAAGGAAATGTTTAATTGTTATGAAACCGCAAAAGTAAGGAGGAACTTTATGGGCCATATTATTGCAATATCAGGAAAAGGCGGCGTGGGAAAGACAACGCTGTGCGGGTTATTGATCCAGTATCTTTGCGAGACAGGGAAAAAGCCGGTGCTGGCGGTGGACGCGGATGCAAACGCCAATCTCAATGAAGTATTAGGTGTGGAAACAGGAATTACTCTGGGAGAACTCAGGGAGGAGATCGAAAGAGCCGGTACGGACTCCCGTTATCAGATTCCGGCTGGTATGACGAAGGCAGCATATTTTGACAGCCGCCTGGCGGATGCTCTGACGGAGGAAGACGATTATGATCTGATGGTGATGGGCAGATCCCAGGGACAGGGCTGTTACTGTTTCGTCAATGGCATTGTACAGACGCAGATTCAGAGACTGCAGAGCCATTACCCCTATATCGTGGTGGATAATGAAGCGGGTATGGAACATATCAGCAGGGGAATTCTCCCCAATATGGAAATCGCCGTTCTGGTCAGCGATTGTTCCAGGAGAGGGGTTCAGGCGGCCGGCAGGATCGCAGCTTTGATGAAAGAGTTGAATTTCCATCCCAAAAAGGTCGGACTCATAGTGAACCGGGCGCCGGACGGCAAGCTGGATGAGGGGACTATGGAAGAGATTCAAAACCAGAAGCTGGATTTACTGGGCGTAGTTCCCCAGGATGATGATGTTTACCGTTTTGACTGTGAAGGACGGCCTACGGTACAGCTTCCTGCGGATTCTCCGGTGAGAGCGGCGCTGAAAGTGATTATAGAAAAACTGGGAATTTGATGCTATGGCAGTATAAAAAATAAAGTTGTTTCGATTTTACAGAAGGCAGGTGGAAAAAATGAGCGTATTTGCGGACTGTCAGGATATCCGGAAAATGGCGGTGTTCAAAGAGATTGACTGCCCAAAATGCGGAGCAAAGGAAAGCATTGAGGTGATTGAACGGGATAATCTGACGACAGGAGACAGTATATGCGACCAGTGTGGATTTACCATTCCGGAAGGCGTTGTGCTGGAACGGTATCTGGATGAATTAAAGCAGAAATAAGGAGGAGATAAGCAGATGAAAGTGTCCATATGTGGAAAAGGCGGCTGCGGAAAGAGTACGGTAACCAGTCTGCTGGCAAAAGCGCTGGCTCGGAGGGAAAAAGAAGTCCTGGTCATCGATTCCGATGAGTCCAACTACGGCCTTCACCGTCAGCTGGGAGTGGAACTTCCGGGAGATTTTACCGAGTATTTCGGCGGAAAGGAAACCGTATTAAACGATATGATGCTGTCGAAATTTACCCACCAGTTTTTTCAGGAAACCTGGACTATGAAGGATATTCCGGAAAAATATTATAGTATGAAAGACGGGGTAAAGCTGATGGTCAGCGGGAAGATTCATCAGGCCAACGAGGGATGTTCCTGCGCCATGGGGACGGTGATGACACAGTTCATTCAGAATCTGCAGATTTCAAAGGATCAGTTTGCCCTTCTTGATATGGAGGCAGGAGTGGAGCATTTCGGACGGGGAATCGACAACGGTGTGGATCTGGTGCTGATGATCGTAGATCCTTCTTATGAATCGCTGCAGCTTTCCAGAAAAGTGGGGGAGCTGGCAAAAAGCATTGAAAAACCGTTTTATTATATTTTTAACAAAGTGACAGAAGAGAATCGGGAAATGCTGTATGAGAACGTATGGAAGCCGGAACGGGTGGCTGCCTGTCTTGGTTTGGACGCCGCAATCATGAAAGAAGGACTGACAGGGAAGGAACTGTCGGAAGAACCGGAAGCCATAGAGCGGCTGGCGGATTTTCTTCTTTCCATGATATCAAAACGGGAGGAGACGCATGTTACAGGAACAGTATGACAAACATAATCTGCAGATGCAGCCCTATCACCATTATCTGGCTGAATACCAGAGCATGGATCCGGCGGATATCAGCCGTCATCTGGGAATTCCCTATGATGCAAATACCGGTCTTTTTCAGGTGAAATTTATGGAGAAAAATTATACGGTCAGTCATCCAAAACTGGAGATCCACTGCCTGGATAAAGAAGCTGCACAGGCGGTTTTGTGTCATGATATCCATGCGAAAATACTGGTGCTGCGGTATTTTACAGAAGGGGACCGTATGGAGGCTACGGGAAATCTGCTTTCCTATCGGGATCTTCCCTGGGGCGAGGTGTATTACCGTCAGTTCTACGGGAGATGTATCATGAGGCTGGCCAGGATGTTTGGAAACAGGCTGAATACCTTTCAGGCGATTATGAAGGGATTAAAAGGAAAGAAAAAGGAATACGGAGACATAGCCTATGAGTTTCAATTTTTAGAGGGGCTGAGCCTGTGTTTTGTTCTTTGGGCAGGGGATGAAGAGTTCCCGCCTTCTGCCCAGATCCTTTTTTCAGACAATTTTCCCCTTGCCTATGCGGCGGAAGACGTGGCTTATATCGGAGATGTGGTACTGGATTATATGAAAAAATGCAAATAGAGTCCAAAAGATGTATGCTCTAAGGGATTTCTTAATCATGGTTTTGTTATGGTTAGTAAAGCAGTCACTTAGAGCATTCTTATACCCATGCAGGAGTGGGTGTCTGTGTTTTTAGTATGGTGGGAAATGCTGGAAGAAAAAATTTAACAAGGGAGAGAAGGAAAATGATGGAAGAATTTCAGATGGATGAAACCAATAATTACGTAAAATGGTGTGAGCAGTGGAGAGAGAAGTTCCTGAAAATGGATCAGGAAGAAGTGAAAAAAAGGCTGCCGGAATTAAAAGACGAAGGGGACTGGCTGACAATCTGTCATTTTGAAAGAAGGCTTGGGGTTCATAAAAAAGCGGGAAGATCATCGCCATGGACGATCACGATCCAGTGACCTGCTATGAAAGGCTGAATGTCTATACCCTGTTTGGCTATGTGTCACCCTTGGCACATTACAAAGATGACTGGGTACGGTTTGACCGGCTGAAAGATACCTCGCCTTTCTCAAAAGCCTTCCAGGAAGGGGTGATTGAACCGTTTTCCAGAATGTTCAGCGGCCATGTAAGAGAACTGTCCCAGGCCTGTGAGAAGCTGGGAGGAAAGAAGCTGCCCTGGTCTGATGCCGGTTATGAACTGAAAGCCTTTGCGTGTATTCCTGTACGCTTCCTGTTCTGGGACGGGGACGACGAATTTCCTGCCCAGGGAAATGTTCTTTTTGATGCCAGCGCTACGGATTTCATCCATGGGGAAAGTGTGGTGACCATTGCGGCCATCGGACTGGACCGGATCGTAAAATTGGCAGGAGTACCTATGGACAGGAGTACATTTCCTATATTTTGAAACAAAGGAAAGTTCGCTTCATAAACTTCCTTTTGTACCAGTTCTTTCATACGTTTGGCAAATGGACAGGGATAGCCAATAGGCGTCCCTTTGCTGATACAGGAAGCAAAAGCGATCGTATCCACTCCCCGACTCTTGAGCAGGCGGGCTCGAAGAACTGCCCGTTTCCCAGGGCAGCCACCGCAATTGGTAAAGCCCACCAATTCAATATCATCTTCATCCGCGAATGCGCCGATTTTATTTTTTATTGCTTTGAAATCTGTAGTGCCGGGACAGTAGTCCTCTGTCTGCATACAACGAATAATACCAAGTTTCATATTGCTCCTCCTCTTCCTCTATTATGTGATCAGTTTTTCCAATTCCAGTATAGTCCGACAAAAGAGGCTTGTATCGTCCATTCAGAAATCCTTTTTGCCCAAACGGGAGAGTTTTTCCATGCAACGATCCAAAATTTTCTGCAAGGCAATGAAGGCAGGAATAGAGATGGTGTCGCTGAATTTGATGTTAATTTTATTATGACAACATATTGACACGAAAGCGAGTGGGTGCTAAGATGAGTTGAAGTAAAAATAAAAATAACACCAGTTTGAAAGGAATGGCGATATGAGTTTTTATGAAGATTTGGTCATGCAGACCCAGATGAATTATTCCAAATACTACCATGTCTATGCGTCTGGCAGCACACCCTATCAGCTTTCAGATAAAAGGCCGATACCGTATCAAGAACAGATTCAGCGCCTGGTACAGGAGATCAAAACCGCCGACTGCGTTGTAGTGGGTGGAGCCTCCGGCCTGTCCGCTGCCGGAGGCGGGGATTTCTACTACGAGGACAACGCTTCCTTCCGCAAATACTTCGGCAAATTTGCAAAGAAGTACCACTTCAAGGGGGCTTTTGATGGAATGTTCCGCCAGTGGGATGACCGGGCAGCTTTCTGGGCTTACCTTGCCACCTTCCTGCACACCACCCAGACCGCCACGGTACGTCAGCCCTATCTCGACCTGGACGCGCTGCTGAAGGGAAAGGATTTCTTTGTTCTCACCACCAACCAGGACACCCAGTTCATCAAGCTCTACCCGGAGGACAAGGTAGCGGAAATTCAAGGCGATCACCGCTTTTTCCAGTGTGCCGCCGGCTGCACAGACGACACCTGGGATGCCGTGAAGCCGGTGGAGGAAATGATAGCCGCCATGGGAGAGAAAACGACTATTCCTGCGGATATGATCCCCCGGTGTCCTCACTGCGGCGGCGAGGCATTCCCCTGGGTGCGGGGATACGGCAACTTTTTGCAGGGCAAAAAGTATGAGGAACAATATGAGAAAATTTCCCGTTATGTACTGGAACACAAAGACAGCAGGGTTCTGTTCCTGGAGTTGGGCGTGGGCCGCATGACGCCGATGTTTATCCAGGAGCCTTTCTGGAACCTGACCCTCAGTTTTCCCCATGCCCGGTATATCGCCGTCAACGACAAATATGATTTCCTGCCCAAGCAGCTGGAGGATAAGGGGATGGCCATCGTGGCCGACATCGGCAATGTGCTGCGGGATACGCGAAACGCCATGGAAAACGGAGACAGCAAAATAGGAAGGAGCGAATGAACATGATAAACTGGAACTCTATTGCAGAAAAACTCAAAGAGGCAGACGCCATCCTGATCGGGGCCAGCAATGGCCTGTCTATCACGGAGGGGCTGCATCTGTTTGCGGACAATGTGGCCTTTGAGGAATTGTTTGGGGACTTCAAACGGAAGTACGGACTGCGCTGCATTTTGCAGGGTATGATGGCCCAGTGGACCAGAGAGGAGGAAAAGTGGGCCTTCTGGGCAAGGCTCATCCGCCACTACTGCGGGCAGTACCGGCCTACGCCGGTGATGGAGGATTTGAAGGCCATTGTGGGGGATAAGGATTATTTTATCGTCACTTCCAACGGAGAGTGTCACTTCGAGCTGTGCGGCTTCGCACCCGAAAAGATCTATGAGATCGAGGGCAACTGGCTGACCATGCAGTGCGCCCGCCCCTGCCATGACACCCGCTATCCCAGCCTGGCGGTGGCGGAGCAGCTGGCGGCGGCAGAGCAGGACGGCCATGTGCCCGCAGAGCTGTTGCCCCATTGCCCCAGGTGCGGCGGGTCCATGGACATTCACATGGCCGCCGGGGAACGGATGATCCCGGATGCCGCCGCTCAGGAACAGTTCCAGAACTTCCTGGATACCTATCACGGGAAGAAACTGGTGGTGCTGGAATTGGGTATCGGCTGGCGCAATCAGCTCATCAAGGCTCCGCTGATGCGGCTGGTGGCCAGAGAACCGAATGCAGCCTATGTGACCATCAACCTGGGCGAGGTCTACATCGCGGACAACATCAAAGAGAAATCTTTCGGTCTGGATGGACGGCTGGATGAACTGCTGCCTGCCCTCAGGGCGGCGCAGGCAGAAAAATAGTTTGTGAAATAGAAAAGGTTCTGACACGGAATTACGTTTCGTTGTCGGAACCTTTTTGCATCGATGTGCGCATTTGCCCATTCAGAAGCTTTCTTTGCCCTCTTAGGAGGATCTGCGCTCCACCTGTTGATTTCCAGTTTTCTTTGCCCTACAATGCAGATAGAACAATTAAATAAATGCTTAATTGTTTTCGACAAAACGAGGATCGAAAGGAGATTATGATCATGAAAAAAACCTACAAAATCGATGTGGACTGCGCCAACTGCGCGAACCTGATGGAGGATGCCGCCCGCAAGACTGCTGGTGTGGCGGGGGCTACCGTCAACTTTATGACCCTTAAGATGAATGTGGAGTTCGAGGAGGGACAGGATCCCAAGGCTGTCATGCAGCAAGTCCGCAAAGCCTGCAAAAAGGTGGAACCCGACTGCGAGGTTTTCCTGTAAACAGGCGAAATAGAAAGGTGAATGAAATGCAAGAGTATATTGTAAACGGTCTGCTGATCGTGGTGGCTTTGCTGGCCGTGATTTTGCAGATCATCGGTACGCGGCCATCCGCCGGTATGACCAAAAAACAAAAGGTGATGTTGTGGCGGATCCTGGCCGCTGCGGTATTACTGCTAATTTTGCAGTTCCTTGGCGCAGAGGCGTTTGCATCCCTGGGAACTGCCGGCCGCTGGGTGCGTCTGGTGATTTTCCTGGCGGACTATCTGATTATTGGCTATGACATTCTGCGAAAAGCCTTCAAGGGCATTCGCAACGGGCAGGTGTTTGACGAGAACTTTCTTATGGCCGTGGCCACTCTTGGCGCTCTGACCCTGGCTGTATATAAAAACGGCGACTACCTGGAGGCTATCGCCGTGATGCTGTTCTACCAGGTGGGCGAGTGGTTCCAGTCCTATGCTGTTGGCAAAAGCCGCCGTAATATCAGCGATTTGATGGATATTCGTCCCGACTATGCCAACATTGAGCGGGACGGCAGGCTGGAGCAGGTGGATCCAGATGAGGTGGGCATCGGCACTATCATCGTGGTTCAGCCGGGCGAGAAGGTGCCCATCGACGGCACGGTGGTTCAGGGTGAATCTACGCTAAATACCGCGGCGCTTACCGGCGAGAGCCTGCCCCGGGAGGTCAGGGCCGGCGACGAGATCATCTCCGGCTGTATCAACATGATCGGAGTGCTTCACATCCAGACCACTAAGGAGTTTGGCGAGTCTACCGTCTCCAAAATCCTGGATCTGGTAGAGAACGCCTCCTCCCGGAAATCAAAGTCGGAGGACTTTATTTCCCGCTTTGCCAAAATATACACCCCGGCAGTGTGTTATGCCGCGCTGGCGCTGGCTGTGCTGCCGCCTCTGGTTCGGATGCTCGGCATGGGACTGGATGCAGGCTGGGAAACCTGGCTCTACCGGGCTTTGACCTTCCTTGTTGCCAGCTGTCCCTGTGCGCTGGTGATCTCCATCCCCTTGTCCTTCTTTGCGGGCATCGGCGGAGCCAGCAAAGCTGGTGTACTGGTGAAAGGTTCCAACTATCTGGAGACATTGTCGCAGACTAAGATCGTGGTGTTTGACAAAACCGGCACCCTGACTCAGGGGGTATTCGAGGTCAACGCTATCCACCACAACGAGATGGACGAACGCAAGCTGGTGGAATATGCCGCCCTGGCAGAGAGCGCTTCCAGCCACCCCATCAGTAAGAGTTTGCAGAAGGCCTATGGTATGGAGATCGACCGCAGCCGGGTGACAGATATCCGGGAAATCAGCGGCAACGGCGTCATTGCTGCGGTAGACGGACATCAGGTGGCGGCCGGTAACGACAAGCTCATGGATCGTCTGGGAATCCAGGCCATTCCCTGTCACAGCGTGGGGACGATCATCCATATGGCGATTGACGGAAAATACGCAGGGCACATTGTGATCTCTGATATTGTAAAGCCCCATTCCAGGGATGCCATCCAGGCCCTGAAGGCGGCGGGCGTCCACAAAACAGTGATGCTCACCGGCGATGCGAAAAAGGTGGCAGACCAGGTGGCATCTGCCCTGGGACTGGACGATGTTTACGGCGAACTGCTCCCCGCCGATAAGGTGGAGAAAGTGGAAGATCTGATTCGCATCAAGCCGGCTAAAGCAAAACTGGCCTTTGTGGGGGATGGCATCAACGACGCTCCGGTGCTTCGCCGGGCGGACATTGGCATCGCCATGGGCGCCATGGGCTCCGACGCCGCCATCGAGGCTGCCGATGTGGTACTGATGGACGACGACCCCATGCAGATTTCCAAAGCAATCAAGATTTCCCGCAAATGTCTTGGCATCGTCTATCAGAATATCGTAGTGGCCATCGGTGTAAAATTGGTCTGCCTTGTGCTGGTTGCTCTTGGCTTTGCCAATATGTGGCTGGCGGTGTTTGCTGACGTGGGTGTGATGATCATCGCCGTCCTCAATGCGATCCGGGCGTTGTTTGTAAAAAAGCTTTAAGGCTCCAAGGGAAACGGTTATTGTTCCGAAATAGGAACAAAATATTGATAACAGGAATAGTATGTGCTAAAATGAGAACATTAACAGGGGGGTGATTTTCATTGGTACAACGGCAAGAATATTTAGATCAGCTCATAAGCTGGAAAGATGAACAGGTGATCAAAGTGGTCACAGGTATCCGGCGCTGCGGAAAATCTACACTTTTAATGCAGTTTCAGGGATGGCTGGAGGAAAACGGAGTCACACAAGAGCAAATCGTTTTCATCAACTTTGAGGAACTGGAGTATGAAGACCTGCTGGATTACAGGAAACTTTATCAGTATCTGAAAGAACGTCTGGTCAGCGGAAAAATCACGTATATTTTTCTTGATGAAATTCAGAAAGTGTCTTCCTTTGAAAAGGTCGTAGACAGTTTATATGTAAAGCCAGATGTGGATCTCTATATTACAGGTTCCAATGCGTATATGCTGTCGGGAGATTTGGCAACACTTTTGACAGGCCGGTATGTGGAGATTAAAATGCTTCCGCTGTCTCTTAGGGAGTTTCTTTCCATGACAGGGTTAGAACCGGAACAGGGCTTTCCTGAATATTTAAGAAACGGCGGTATGCCATATATTGCCGCAATGAACCGTACCAATGAGAAAGTAAGCACTTATTTGGAGGGGATTTACAATACGGTCATCGTAAAAGATATCGAGGACAGACAGACAAGGAAGAAAAGCGATCCTTCCAAGCGGAAAATTACAGACATTGCGCTGTTAAAGACAATTGCAAAATATCTTGCAAGTATTGTGGGAAATCCCGTATCTGTCAGAAGTATTACGAATTATCTGATTTCAAATGACAGAAAAATCTCACCCAATACGGTGGGAGATTATGTGGAGGCCTTAACGGAATCCTTTATCTTTTATCCGGCAGAGCGGTTTGACATTGTCGGGAAACAGCTTTTAAAGGCAAGCCGAAAAATGTATATTGTGGATCTGGGACTGAGAAATTATATTCTTCCGCGTAAAAACTATGATCTGGGTTTTTCTCTTGAAAACCTTGTTTATTTTGAACTTTTGCGTCGGGGGTATAAGGTGACGACAGGCAAAGCAGGAAACGCAGAGGTTGATTTTGTTGCCCAGAAGCAGGGGGCATATCAATATTTCCAGGTTACAGCGGATATGACTGCACAGGAAACCTTTGAGCGGGAGATCAGACCCCTTGAAAAGATCCGGGACAATTATGAGAAGGTGATTTTAACCATGGACCGGCTAACGCCGGGCAATTACAATGGGATACAGGTGTGGTATTTGGTGGACTGGCTGATGGAAACAAAGCATTGAATCAGGCCATCGGCCGCGGAGGATTTCGTCTTTATCCATGCCCAGATGTTTGGAGATCCAGGCGTCGGAGCGCCCCAGTTCATGCAGTTCTTTGATGATGTTGCTCATCAGATCCACGTTATGATTTCCCCGTGCCCGGTTATGTCGGATGGTACTGGCCATCCGCTGATCCAGGGGTTTCTGGATCACGGAGACGGGCAGCATTCCCTTCTCCCTCTCGTAGATATCCCGGTATTCCAGCATGATCCGGTACCGATGAAATCCATCCACGATGATATAAATATCTTCTTCTTTGTCGTAATAGCAGACGATGGGCATAGTGTAACCGTCGGCCTTGATGCTGTCGTAGAGGAGGCGCATTTCCGGAGGCGCCACGGCGTTGGGGTTATAGGTGTTGGGTTTGATCTTTTCCACCGGCACGGCGATTACGTGATAGACGGGACTTTTAAACTCCATAATTCATCTCCTCGATACTTTCATATTTTTTCTGTATGGCGTCGATCCGTCGTTGCTGCTCCCTGGTCATGCCAAAACCCATGGTACGGCAGATATGATCGTTCTTCAGGATGCAGCAGCACATCCGTTTCCAGCTGGGGATATCCTTGGTAGTGTCAATATCATCGGTATTGTCCGGAATTTTATCCAGAAAGATGATCCGGGATTTTTTGTTCAGCGTATAGTTGGAAACGCCGTTGCGTTTGATGCGGTAACCGTGGTCGATCAGCTCCTGGATGGTCTCTTCGTCCAGGCCGCCCCCTGTTTTGTGCCAGAACTGGATGGAGGCGTTGAATTTCTTGACGTAATTGTTCCGCAGCCGGGTGGGAAGCGTGTCCAGCAGGAACATAGTGTAGGATTTCCAGGTGTGTCCTTCCGGCAGGCGTACGCTGCGGTATCCCATGGCTTTGGAACGGCCGTAGATGGCTCCGAAGTTGGCGCCCCGCACCCTTCCCACCAGTCTGACCCAGATCTGAGGGTCGATGACCCGGTACATGTTTAAAGCGTCCTTGGAATAATCGTTAAAGGGGGAGGCCACCCGCATCTGGGAAGGCTTCAGGCCGGCTTTGTAATAAAGATCATACAGTTTGTTGTAATCGTAATGAAACAGCCAGGTGGCGTGCCAGATATCGTCCAGCGTCCAGTCATAGATGGGGGAAGCACACCAGACGTCTTTAAACTGTTTTGTGATCCAGCATTTTCCTTTATAGCCGTACTGTTTGTTGAGAAAGCCGCTGTACCGCTGCAAAGATTCATCTGCCCGCATTCCCAGCAGACAGACGGTTTTCTTATTTTCATGGGAAATGCGGTACCATCTGGCGAACTGATGAGCCAGATCCTCCTGGTGCATCCGGTAATGGTAGGTGGTCATAGGATTGCTTTTCAGGTTGATCACATACTTTTTCTTTGGCATGGGACGCACCCAGGCATCTTCCTTGGTGTCATCCCAGGGATACCAGTACATTTCATAGCTGCTTAAAGCCGTACGGGTGGCCATGGGAAGACAGACCCAGTAAAGCTCGGCCTCGTCTTTGTACCGTTCCATGGTACGTTCGATATACTCTGTGGTGACGGTGTACTGTGCCTCAAAATCCTGATGGAAGATGCCGATCTTCCTGTCCGGATAATGTTTCCTGCGGTAGTCCATCAGAAGGTTCAGGAGCAGGCCGCTGTCCTTCCCCCCGGAAAAGGAGATAAAAATATTGTCGAATTCTTCAAAAAGAAACTGCAGACGGTCCTGCAGCGCGTCATATACATTCTGGTCGGAATATTCTCTTATCATCTCTGTCTTTACTCTCTGCGTGCGATGGTTAATTTCCAAAATATGACATTTTTCTATCTGTTACCTTAGCACATTTAAAAAGTAAATTCAACTTTGAACATACGCAGCAAAAAACCGCGGCGTATAATCTTTATGCCCTCTACATAAGATAGAAAGAACATGATTAGGGGGACTGCGGATGTATGATTACGGGCTGAGCGTGCTGGAGCAGTACGGACTGGAAGCGGATGCCGCCCGCCGGGGGCGGGGTGCTCTCATCTGCGAGACGAAGCAGGGACCAAAAATTATCAGGGAATTCAAAGGATCCGGAGAAAAACTAAAGCAGCTTTACCGGCTGCAGCTTCACATCAAGGAAAGCGGCGGGCTGCCTTTGGACTGTGTTATGAAAAATCAGCAGGAGGAACTGATTTCCCTGGATCGGGACGGGATCGCCTATGTGGTAAGGGACTGGTTTGAAGGCAGAGAATGCGACACGAAATCCAGGAGAGATATCCTGGAGTGTGTGAAAGTCATGGCAAGGTTACATAATGTTATGTGTCTGCCGCCGGTGAATAAATACCGGAAAGAATCTCTGTCGGAAGAATGTTCCCGCCATAACCGCGAGATTCGAAAAACCGGCGTCTATATCCGGAAAAAGAAAAACAGAAATGAGTTTGAAAGAAAGCTTCAGGAGTGCCTGGCAGATTTCCTTTGGCAGGGGGAGAAGATGGTGAAGGATCTGGAGCATTCCGGGTACGCGCAGCTGTATGAAAAGGAAGGGGAGAGGGGCAGCGTCTGCCACGGAGACTGCAATCAGCATAATTTTCTGATGACGGAGAAAGGACCGGTGCTGGTCAACTATGAAAAATGGAATTATGACTGTCAGACGGCGGATCTTTTTCAGTTTATGAGAAAAATCCTCGAGAAACATAACTGGAACGTATCGCTGGGACAGGATATGATCCTTGCTTATCACCAAGAGAAAACGCTGACGGCACAGGAGGTGGAAAATCTAAGGCTGCGTCTTTCCTATCCATGGAAATTCTGGAAGCTGGTCAATCACTATGCCGGCAGCTCCAAACCCTGGATTTCAGTCAGAAATCTGGAAAAGCTGGACGTATTGATAAAACAGCGCTGCAGCTGGGCGGAATTTATAAAAAAATGTTTTTCCGATTCCTTTTTCAGGCGCTTTGGGATATAATAGAGGAAAAGATTTAGGTAGGAGGTACCGTTAGATATGGGCTATAAAGAAACATATGAATCATGGGTGAATTCTTCGTATTTTGATGACAAAACAAGGGAAGAATTAAGAGGCATTGCCGCCGATGATCAGGAGATCAAGGAGCGTTTTTACAAAGATCTGGAGTTTGGTACGGCTGGCCTTAGAGGCATCATCGGCGCGGGCACAAACCGGATGAATATTTACGTGGTTCGGAAAACCACCCAGGGTCTGGCTAATTATATCATCAGCCAGGACGGACAGAAAAAAGGTGTGGCCATTGCCTTTGACTCCAGACGGATGTCACCGGAATTTGCCAATGAGGCGGCGTTATGTCTGGCGGCCAACGGAATCAAAGCGTATATTTTTGAGTCCTTGCGTCCCACGCCGGAACTCTCCTTTGCGGTAAGGGAGTTGGGCTGCATAGCGGGTATCAACATCACAGCCAGCCACAATCCGCCGGAGTATAACGGTTATAAGGTATACTGGGAAGACGGCGCGCAGATCACGCCTCCTCACGATAGCGGCATCATGGACGAGGTGAAAAAAGTAACGGATTATGATCAGGTAAAAACCATGGACAAGGAGGATGCCATCGCTGCCGGACTGTATGAAGTGATCGGACAGAAGGTGGACGACGCTTATATTGAAAGACTGAAAAGCCAGGTGCTGCACATGGATGCCATCCGTCAGATGGCGGGAGAACTGAAGATCGTCTACAGCCCGCTGCATGGAACCGGAAACATACCGGCCCGCCGGGTTCTTGACGAACTGGGATTCAAGCATGTGTACGTGGTGAAGGAGCAGGAGCTTCCGGATGGGGAATTCCCCACTGTCAGCTATCCAAATCCGGAATCCAAAGAAGCCTTTGAGCTGGGACTGGCGCTGGCAAAAGAGGTGGATGCAGATCTGGTACTGGCGACAGACCCGGATGCGGACCGCCTGGGCGTGTACGTGAAGGATCAGCAGGGAGAGTATCACTCTCTGACCGGAAATATGTCCGGCTGTCTGCTGGCCGACTATGAGATCGGGCAGAGGAAGGAGTTAAAAGGACTGCCGGAAGACGGCGCGCTGATCAAGACCATCGTGACGACCAATATGGCAGATGCCATTGCCAGAGCTTACGGCGTCCGTCTGATCGAAGTGCTGACGGGATTCAAGTACATCGGACAGCAGATTCTTGGATTTGAGGAAAACCATACCGGTACCTATCTGTTCGGATTTGAGGAAAGCTACGGCTGTCTGATCGGCACCCATGCCAGAGATAAAGACGCCATCGTGGCAACTATGGCGCTGTGCGAGGCTGCGGCTTACTATAAGACCCAGGGTAAGACGCTTTGGGACGCCATGATTGATATGTATGAAAAATACGGATATTACAAGGATGATATCCAGTCCATCACCATGAAGGGTATCGAGGGTCTGGAAAAAATCCAGCAGATCATGGAAAGTCTGCGTCAGAATCCCCCGGCTGAGATTGCGGGATACAAGGTGACGGCGGCCAGAGATTATAAAAAGGATACTATTACCAACCTGGCAACAGGCGAAGTGACGGCCACAGGACTGCCTTCCTCCAATGTGCTTTATTATGATCTGACCGATGACGCATGGCTGTGCGTGCGTCCTTCCGGGACAGAGCCCAAAGTAAAATTCTATTATGGCATCAAAGGGACATCCCTGGAAGACGCGGATCAGAAGTCTGAGGCGATGGGGAAAGCCGTTCTGGAGATGATTGACAGTATGATGTGACGGGAGAACACCATGGGCAAGACATATACGCTGGATGATCTGGCGGAGATCGTGGAAACTTTGCGCAGTGATAAGGGCTGTCCCTGGGACAGGCAGCAGACCCATGAGAGTCTGCGCGCCTGCATGATTGAGGAGGCCTATGAAGCGGTGGAAGGGATTCGCATCCTGGAGGAAACCGGTTCCTGGGAAAACCTCTGCGAGGAACTGGGAGACGTGCTGCTGCAGGTGGTGATGCACAGTCAGATTGCCCGGGAGGAAGACTTGTTCACGCTTTCCGATGTGATCGGAGGGATCAGCGAAAAGATGATTCGCCGCCATCCCCATGTGTTCAAAGACCAGGATTCTTCCCGTACAGCGGACGAAGTGCCGGCCAGCTGGGAGGAAATCAAGCGGCGGGAAAAGAAGGAAAGGGCAGACCGGGGACAGACGGACGTTCCCCGCTGTCTGCCGGCGCTGCTTCGGGCCGTTAAGGTACAAAAGAAACGGGAAGGACAGGCCGATAAAAACGCAAGTATGACAGAGAATTTTGACAGCGTCAGAAAACTCCTGGACAGCTTGGAGACGGGAGCGCAAAGCGGCGCGGAGGAGGAGACGGTGGGAGAGCTTCTGATGGAGATCTGCCGTATCTGCGCAAAAAGAAAGATAAATGCTGAGCAGGCGCTTGCAGATATTCTTGACAAACTTGGGTAAACGTTATATAAATATTGGGTAGGGTTTATTGGATTAGCGGAAATCCCGTACTCGACAAAGTAAGAACACAGGAAAGGATCAGAGGAGGAATACTCATGAACAAAACAGAATTAATTGCTGCTATGGCTGATCAGGCAGAATTATCCAAGAAAGATGCAGAAGCAGCTTTGAAAGCATTTGTGGACGTGGTTGCTGCTGAATTGAAAAAAGGCGGGAAAATCCAGCTGGTAGGTTTTGGTACTTTTGAAGTATCCGAAAGAGCTGCCAGAGAAGGAAGAAATCCTCAGACCGGCGAGACCATGACGATTCAGGCATCAAAATCACCGAAGTTTAAAGCGGGAAAAGCTTTAAAAGATCTGGTAAATGAGAAATAATAAGTGATACGATGGGGAGACAAGAAATTGTCTCCCCCCTTTATATACGGAGGAAAATTATGAGACTGGACAAATTTCTGAAAGTATCCCGGCTGATTAAAAGACGTACGGTGGCCAATGAGGCCTGCGATGCGGGCCGGGTGCTGGTAAACGGCGCTCCTGCCAGGGCCTCTCTTTCGGTGAAGAAAGGAGATCAGCTGGAGATACAGTTTGGTACTCGAAGCGTAAAGGTGGAAGTGCTGGATGTGAAGGAAACCGTGAAAAAAGAAGAGGCGGAAACCCTGTACCGGTACCTGTAAAAGGGGCAGGGTTCTAACCGCGCGCCCCTTTCCATATAATGAATAAGAGATACTGCTGGAAAGGGGTAAGGCGATGGAAGAGGCGAAGGGGAAACACAGCCTGCATCTGCATGACAGAGAGACGGGCAGCGTTTCAGGCGTTCTGGACGTGGTGTCCTTTGATACGGAAATCATTTTGCTGGAAACCACCAGGGGGATGCTGACAATCCGCGGGGAAAAGCTGCACGTAAGCCGTCTGTGCCTGGAAAAGGGGGAGGTTGATCTGGAAGGGATTTTTGGGACTTTGGAGTATTCCGAAGGCTCCGGGGAGAGAAAGAAAAAGAAAGGCAGCCTGGTACGCCGGCTGTTTCAGTAGTTCATGTACAGGGAGCTTAGCGACGAGCTGCTGCTGTTTGTAAAATCTGTCGGTTACGGGATCATCATGGCAGTCGGATATGATATGCTGCGCATCCTGCGCCGCGTAATACACCACCGGCCTTTTGGGGTCATAACAGAGGATCTGTGCTATTGGATTGGCAGCGGATTCTTTTTGTTTTCCCGGATTTATATACAGAACAGTGGGATATTACGATGGTATATTTTTGCAGGAGTGCTTCTGGGCATGGTTTTGTATCACGGGACGTTCAGCCGTCATCTGGTGTCCTTTGCCGTAAAATTTTTGCTGTCAGCCGAAAAGACGATATCATTTTTTACAAAAAGGTTGAAATTTTGCTTTTTACGATGTAAAATCACCTTGTATAAGTGTTTTTGTAGATTTTTTGGAAAGTCGTGAGGTTTAATGAGTAGAAAAAAAGTATCCGGCCGGATGATTGCAAAAAGGAACCGCAGATATAATAAGATTGCCATGATCGGCATCACGCTGATAGTGTGTATGATGCTGGTACTCCTCTATGTGGAAGGAAGATCGGTACAGCAGAGAATCTCTGCCAATACTCAGAAGCAGCAGGAGCTGGCGGAACAGATCGACGACGAAAAAGCAAGAACGAAAGAGATCGAAGCGATGCAGGATTATATACAAAGCGACGAATATACGGAGAAAATTGCAAAAGAAAAAATCGGTCTCGTGAAGGAAAACGAAATTATTTTTAAAGAAGCAGATTAGGCTCACTTTTGTCTAAAAGTTCTTTTCCATGCCGGTGTGCGTTTGACAAGTTTCTTATAGGAAAGCATCTATAATAAATCCCTGAGAGTATAATCATAAGGGGGTTTATGCCGGATGCAGGATTTCATCATTGCCATGCTCGCGATCAGTGCCATACTGATTATACGGGACATGGCAAAAATTGTATTTTGGGGAAGAAAAAAGAATGATCCCGTGTATGACTGCCATCCGCAGAAAGAACGGATGGAGCAGTACGCCCGGTCGCTACAGAAGCTGGCAGATACGTTTTATCACATGCCTTATCGGCGGGAGCACTTGAGCCAAAGCGAGACAGAAGGGATTTTTGAAGAGGTCAGGGAGAAACTGTGCAGTCATTGTCCCGGGCAGAACCGGTGCTGGACGCTGCAGGAAGCGCTTACATATAAGAAAGTGTACGATCTTCTCAGACTGATCGAAGAAGATGACCGGGACAGATTGCTGCATCGCCAGGCGGACTGGTATGGGGAATGTATCAATGCCGGAAAATTTCTGGAATATTTAAGAGAGGCCTTCCAGACAGCCCGGCAGAATCTGATCTGGAACAACCGGCAGACAGAAAACAGGCTGGCGGTGGCCGAGGAGTTAAACGAGGTGGCCAGCACCATCGAGAAAGTGGCGGCAGATCTGTATGATATCACCACTGTGCCGGGGGAACTGGAACAGCGGGCGGAGAAAATCCTGCGCAAGCGCCATATCCTGGTGCGGCAGATGTGGATGCTGCAGTCACCGGAGGAAAAGTTTCGGATTTTTATCACCATGCGGGTGAGATCCGGCCAATGCGTGGCGGTGACAGAAATCGCCGCCATTCTCTCGGAACTGTGCGAGCGGAAAATGGTGCCGGCCAGGGACAGCCGCGCCATTGTGAACAGTGAAAACCGTACGGTTCTGTTTGTGGAGGATACCAATTATAAAGTGCTGTACGGCGCGGCAAGGGTTACCAAGGAAAAGGAGACCGTTTCCGGGGATAATTATGCCTTTACCCAGGGAGAAGAGCAGTTTGTCATGTGCCTTTCCGACGGGATGGGATCTGGTTTGGAGGCGTCCAGAGAAAGCGAAACGGTGGTGGAGCTTTTGGAACAGTTTTTAACGACAGGATTTTCCAGGGAAACTTCGGCGAAGCTGCTGAATTCCGCGCTTGTCCTGCAAAGGAGAGACGGGATGTACTCTACGGTGGACATCTGCGCGCTGAATCTGTATACGGGGATGTGTGAATTCCTGAAAGCGGGCGCGGCGGCTACCTTTATCCGGCGCGATCAGTGGGTGGAAGCGATATCCTCCTCCAGTCTGGCGGCGGGGCTGGTGCAGCAGATGGATTTTGAGACGGCGGCCAAGAAGATTTACGACGGAGATTATCTGATCATGGTGACGGACGGCGTGCTGGATGCGCTGCCGGAAGAAAAGGAAGAAGAAACCATGAAAGAGATCATCCTTCAGATACATGCTTCCAAGCCTCAGGAGATCGGCAGGTGCATCCTGGAAAAGGTGATGAGTTACTGCGGTTACCGGGCGATCGACGATATGACGGTTCTGGTGGCGGGGGTATGGAAAAAATAGGAGAGAAGACATGCAAAAGAAAGTCTGGGAATTTATAAGACAGCATGATATGATTCAAAAGGGCGATCGGATCGTGGCCGGAATCTCGGGAGGGGCCGACTCAGTCTTCCTGTTCTTTCTTTTGCTGGAACTGAAGGAAAAACAGGCCATCGATTTTGCCGTGGTGCATGTCAATCATATGCTGCGGGGGGAAGAGGCTGAGCGGGATGAAATCTTTGTCCGCAGGCTCTGTCAATCCCATGGTATTTTTTGCAGAATCTATCGTATTCCCATAAAGGATATCGCCGGGAAAGAGAAAATATCTCTGGAGGAAGCAGGCCGGATCCGGCGCTACCAGGCTTTTTACGAGACGGCCGGGGAATGGGGGGCCAGTAAAATCGCGCTGGCTCACCATCGCAACGATTGTGCGGAGACCATGCTGTATCATCTGGCGCGGGGGACGGGGATCGGCGGACTGTGCAGTCTGCGGCCGGTGAGAAATGAACTGATTCGCCCGCTTTTGTGTATGAACCGGAAGGAAATTGAGCAGTATTTAGAAGAACGGCAGATTTCCTACTGCACAGACAGTACCAATGAGGATACGGCCTACAGCCGTAATTATATCCGCAGATGCATTCTGCCGGGACTTTGCGGGCGCATCAATGAGAAAGCGGTGGAGCACATGGCGTCGACGGCGGAGGATTTGGCGCAGATCTGGGATTACCTGGAGGAACAGACTAAGAAGCTGATGGACGGCACGACGGAAAAAAGGGACGGCGGCCTTTTGATCCGGGAGGAGCTGTCCCGGCAGGAATCCCTGTTTCAGCGGATGGTGATAAAAAAATGTCTGGAAGAGACGGCGGGAACAAAACGGGACTTTGCCCGTGTGCACGTATGCGATATCCTGTCGCTTTGGGAGAAAGATACGGGAAAAAGTCTGAATCTTCCCTACGGGATCATCGCCCGCCGGGTTTACCAGGGAATTTGGCTCAGAAAAAAGGATATCCGTGACGGATGGGAGAAAGATAACGAGCCGGTGTGGATACAGCTTACGGTTCCGGGGCGTACCGGAGTGGGAGAACTCTGGCTGGAAACCGCGCTGATGGGGAACACCGGCGAAATAATTCCGCAAAAAAAGTATACGAAATGGATTGATTATGATAAAATAAAGGATACTTTGGTAATCCGTACCAGGCTTCCCGGGGATTATATTGTGATCAACAAGCAGGGAGGCAGAAAAAAAATAAAGGATTTTTTTATCGACCAAAAGATTCCGCGGGAAGAGAGGGATCGGATCCTGCTGGTAGCCGACGGCTCGGAAGTAGTCTGGCTGGTGGGATACCGTCTCAGCCCAAATTACATGGTAGGGGAAGAGACCGGAAATATTTTACGTATAAAGATAAAGGGAGGAACCATGCATGAAGGATAAAATCAGCGTATTGCTGTCGGAAGAGGAAGTGGACCGGCGGATCCGGGAACTGGGAGAGGCCGTCAGCCGGGATTACGCGGGAAAAAGCGTTCATCTGATCTGTGTGCTGAAAGGAGGCGCATTTTTCGCCTGTGAACTGGCGAAAAGGATTACCGTCCCGGTCAGCCTGGATTTTATGTCTGTGTCCAGCTACGGAGCAGGTACTTCCTCCAGCGGAGTCGTAAGGATCAGCAAGGATCTGGATGAACCGCTGGAAGGCAAAGATGTTTTGATTGCCGAGGATATTATCGATTCCGGCAGAACGCTGAGCTATCTGATCGAGATACTGAAGAAGAGGAACCCGGCCAGTCTGAGACTGTGTACCCTTCTGGATAAACCGGACCGCCGTGTGGTGGACAATGTGACGGTGGATTACACCGGTTTTGAAATCCCGGATAAATTTGTGGTGGGTTACGGTCTGGACTATGCACAGAAATACAGAAACCTTCCATACATCGGAGTGATTGAGGGAGAAGAATAGGAAGCGAAAGGAGATTTCATCGTTGAACAGACAAACAAGAGGACTGCTGCTGTATGTGCTTGTGGCGGCGGTGCTGATAAGCAGTTTTGTATTTTTTTCCAGCCAGTCGGAACGGGATGCCACGTACACCAACAGCCAGTATGAGGAAGCGCTGGATGCGGGACAGATCGTGTCAGTGGAGGTGAAGCAGAACCGTCAGACTCCCACGGGACAGCTGGTGCTCCGTCTGGAAGACGGTGGTACCAGATATCTGAACGTCAGCGACGTGAAGGCGGAACAGGAACGGCTGGAAGAAGAGTACAGCAAGATTCCAGTGATGGTGGATAATGTTCCCCAGGACAGCACTTTTATGAATGTTATTTTGCCGGTGCTGCTTTCTGTGGGACTGGTGCTGGTTCTGATGTTGTTCATGACCCGTTCCATGAACGGGGGCGGCGGAGGAAGCAATGCCCGGATGATGAATTTCGGAAAAAGCCGCGCCATTATGCTGGGAGAGAAAGACAAAAAGGTGACCTTTAAAGAGGTTGCGGGCCTGGATGAAGAGAAGGAAGATCTGGAGGAAATTGTGGATTTTCTGAAGGAACCGCAGAAATACACCAAAGTGGGAGCGCGTATTCCCAAAGGCGTTCTGCTGGTGGGACCTCCCGGTACCGGAAAAACGCTGATGGCCAAGGCGGTGGCGGGAGAGGCGGGTGTGCCTTTCTTTAGTATTTCCGGATCTGATTTCGTGGAAATGTTCGTGGGCGTGGGAGCGTCCAGGGTGAGGGATCTGTTTGAAGAGGGAAAGCGTCACAGCCCCTGTATCATTTTCATTGATGAAATCGACGCGGTGGCCAGAAGAAGAGGCACCGGTATGGGCGGAGGTCACGATGAACGAGAACAGACGTTGAATCAGCTTCTGGTGGAAATGGACGGTTTTGGCGTCAATGAAGGAATCATTGTGATGGCGGCTACCAACCGGGTGGATATCCTGGATCCTGCGATCCTGCGTCCGGGCCGTTTCGACCGCCGCGTGGTTGTGGGAGCGCCGGATGTAAAAGGCAGGGAGGAAATCCTGAAAGTCCATGCGGCCGGGAAACCGCTGGGAGACGACATCGATTTTAAACAGATAGCACAGACGACGGCCGGATTCACAGGGGCGGAGTTGGAGAACCTTCTCAATGAGGCGGCGATCCTGGCGGCCAAGGAAAAACGTCCCTATCTGATCCAGAAGGATATCAAGGAGGCCTTTATCAAGGTCGGAGTGGGAAAGGAGAAAAGGAGCCGGGTGATTTCTGATAAGGAGAAGAAGATCACCGCCTATCATGAAGCGGGCCATGCGATCCTGTGTTACGTGCTTCCGGATATCGATCCGGTTTATACGATTTCCATCATTCCCACAGGACTTGGGGCGGCCGGATATACCATGCGTCTTCCGGAGAAGGATGAAATGTTCAATACCAGAGGACAGATGCTGCAGAATATCGAGGTTTGCCTGGGCGGACGTATTGCGGAAGAACTGATTTTCGATGATATTACCACCGGAGCTTCCCAGGATATCAAACAGGCGACGGCCATTGCCAAAGCGATGGTGACAAAATACGGTATGTCCGCTGAAGTGGGGCTGGTCGCCTACGGCGACGATCAGGACGAAGTGTTTATCGGCCGTGATCTGGCCCATGCAAGAGGCTACAGTGAGAATGTTTCGGCGAAGATCGACAGCGAGGTGAAAAAACTGATCGACCTGTGCTATGACAAGGCGAAAGCGATTCTGCAGGAGCATGAGGATGTGCTTCACAGCTGTACGAAACTGCTGCTGGAAAAAGAAAAAGTAGGCCGCGAAGAGTTTGAATCCCTGTTTCAACAGCGGGAGATTGTGCAAAACTGATAAAAAAACAGATAAAATTTTGTAAGGTTTGTGCACACTTTTTGGCGCACATGGGTTATAATACAAAATGTAACAACCCCCCAATACATTATATAGTTTTTGCTACACCCCAAAAGAAGAAATACCTTCTCTTAAAAGACAGCTGTAACAGGCTGTCTTTTTTGCTCGAAGGAAAAAGTGTTGATTATATAGGCGTATTGAGATAGAATAGAAAAAGCGGAAAGAATCAGAAGGGTAGTAGTCAGATGGATTTAAAACATTACAGTGAACTGGAAAGCCGGCTGAATTATATTCATAAAGTGAGACCGCTGCTGAATAAAAGCGCTCTTTACAGTGACGAGTCGGAATATTATCAGTTTCCATGCGGCGCCGGCGCCGGTGATACCGTCACCATCCGTTTTCGAACAAAAAGAAATAATGCCGATGCAGTGTATCTGATCAGCGGTGCGCTCCGAAGGAGAATGCAGGTGGCCGGCACAAAAAACGGGTTTGATTATTATGAGACAAAAGTTGTGCTGGGAAATGAAACGCTGCATTATTTTTTTGAAATACAGGCAGGGAAGCTGACCTGCTATTATAATGAACTGGGAGTGACCCGGGACCTGAACGAGCAGTATGCCTTCGGCATCGTTCCCGGTTTTACCACGCCGGACTGGGCTAAAGGGGCGGTGATGTATCAGATCTTCGTGGATCGTTTCTGCAACGGAGATAAAAGCAACGATGTCCTGACGGGAGAATATGCCTATATCGGCGAGCAGGTGCAAAGGGAAGCCTGCTGGGAGGCCATGCCAAAAGCCATGGATGTACGATCCTTTTATGGCGGCGATCTGCAGGGCGTCCTGGATAAACTGGATTATCTGCAGGATCTAGGCGTGGAAGTGTTATATCTGAATCCGATTTTCGTATCTCCATCCAATCACAAATACGATATCCAGGACTACGATTACGTGGATCCCCACTATGGGAAAATCGTGGAAGACGAGGGAAGGCTGCTGGATGAAGGCGAGCTGGATAATACGAAAGCCGGGCGGTACATCAGGAGAGTGACGGGGCTGGCAAATCTGGAAGCCAGCAATCAGCTGCTCATCGAACTGGTAGAAAAGCTGCATGAAAGAGGCATGAAGCTGATCCTGGACGGTGTGTTTAATCATTGCGGTTCCTTTAATAAATGGCTGGATCGGGAACGGATCTATGAGAATGAATATTATTATCAAAAAGGAGCTTATATTGAGGCAGACAGTCCCTATCATACGTTTTTCAAGTTCAATAATGAACACGCCTGGCCTTACAATGAGTTTTATGACGGATGGTGGGGACATGATACGCTTCCCAAACTGAACTATGAAGCCTCTCCCATGCTGGAAAATTATATTTTATATATCGCCCGCAAATGGGTATCGCCGCCTTATAATGTGGACGGCTGGCGGCTGGACGTGGCGGCGGATCTGGGGCACAGCGCCGATTACAATCACCGTTTCTGGAAAAAATTCCGAAAAGCGGTGAAAGAAGCGAATCCGGATGCCCTGATTCTGGCGGAACATTATGGAGATGCCTATTCCTGGCTGCAGGGAGATGAATGGGATACGGTGATGAACTATGACGCCTTTATGGAGCCAGTATCCTGGTTTCTGACCGGTATGGAAAAGCACAGCGATGAATACCGTCCGGATCTGCTGGGGAACGGCCAATCCTTTGCGGACGCCATGCGCTACAATATGGCCCGCTTTTATGGCCCATCTCTTTATACGGCGATGAATGAGCTGGATAATCACGATCATTCCCGTTTTCTGACCAGGACCAACCATAAAGTGGGACGGGTGGATCACCTGGGTTCAGAGGCGGCCGCGGAGGGAGTCGACGCGGCGGTTCTGCGGCAGGCGGTGGTCATTCAGATGACCTGGCCGGGGGCGCCCACGCTGTATTACGGAGATGAGGCGGGCGTATGCGGTTTTACCGATCCCGATAATCGCAGGACATATCCCTGGGGGTACGAGGACAAAGAACTTCTGGCTTTTTATAAAAAAATCATTGCTCTGCATAAACGGTACGACGTACTGCGAAAAGGCTCTCTGAAACAGATGCTTTACGAACAGGACGTCCTGGCCTATGGCCGGTTTTCCATGGAGGAGCAGATCGCCGTGGTGATCAACAGCCGCGGGGAAGAGACGGAAGTGGAAGTGCCGGTCTGGGAACTGGGTATGGACAATATCCGCAATAAAATCATGAGACAGATTTTCCAGACAGATTCGGAAGGATACTCGGAGGAAAGAGTTCTCCATACAGTGATTGCCGGAATCCTGCGTATCCGGATGAAACCCCGGTCGGCAGTGATCCTGCATCACAAAGAATAGCTTGCAATCTTCCGGAAAATATGGTATAAATATATCTTGTCAGAACGTATATCGTTTCTGACAGGATATGTATGGATGGATTCCCGAGTGGCCAAAGGGGGCAGACTGTAAATCTGTTGGCACCGCCTTCGAAGGTTCGAATCCTTCTCCATCCACTGAGGAGCAGAAAAGAGAGCCGAAATATTTATGGTCCAAAACCAAAACGGTTCGAATCCTTCTCCATCCACCAGCCGCAGTGGCGGAACTGGCAGACGCACAGGACTTAAAATCCAGTGGATGGATTGTTAAGCTGTGGCGGATTTTCCTTGAAAAA
>DSTFC04002__coassemble_545_pt1 | contig 88888 bp, 90 predicted proteins | sample DSTFC04002__metabat2_high_PE_045 | metagenome-assembled genome bin DSTFC04002
CTGTCCGCTACATCCGAAAAATCGGAAACAATAAAAATCGTACCGTCAGGAGCCGTACCAATGCGGTTTTGAATCTGTTTCGCATAACCGTATGCCATGCGCATCGCCTCCTTTGTCCCGTTTATTATATATTATTCGGGACAAAAAAGCAATGGACCTGTCCCTTTTCCTAAAGGGTTCCCAAGAAAAGACTTCTTCATACATCATGGCAAGACAAAGCATGCTATTATTTCCCCATACTGCCAGAGCACCCACACTGCCGTACACCGAACACAATTCTCCATTCTCAATATTGGGGTATAAACACCTGAGCCGATTGTAACACGATTGATACCTTAGCAACCGGCACAAAATATGTCCCGGTAACGAATAGCCAATGAATCTGCTGGTTTTCATTTTAATTTTTTTAATGCCTCTCCAATATCTCCATGAACGCAGATAGAGCGATCCGCAATTTCTCTTGGCGCCCAGGCTTCCCCCAGGTTGACGCAGGCATAAACCGCCTTGGGATTCTCCGCTGTCATCCTCCAGAAAGAAAATTTCACTATGCCGGGAGAGTACAACCCCCATCCAAAAGGATTTTACCATGCTTACTCTTTAAAGTCACTAACTCGTTTAAGGGACAGGCTGGTTCGACAGCGCTTTTTCTATCTTGTGAAAATCACAAACGTTCTGGATCACACTTTCCCTGAGTTTAAGCCTTTCTTTCATGGGCGCTTATCTAAAACTGCGCTGTATCTGCTTGAAAACTACGGTTCTGCTGAAAAAATGGCACGGATGAACTCCGCTTCTTATGAAAAGCTCCGCTCTTTATCAAGAGGACGTTTCTCCCCACAGCACTTCCTTCAGCTAAAAGAGCTTGCTGCCAATACGGTCGGCATAAATAATTCTATCTTTGATATAGAACGCAACAGTCTTCTTACGTTATACAAATCTCTTGTAAAGGAGATTGGCACACTGGAAACAGAAATCAACAAGTTGATTGAGGAAGTCCATCCTCACTATATGTCCGTTCCCGGAATCGGTCCTATATCTGCTGCCGTCATCTACTCCGAGTACGGAGATGTGTCGAATTTCTCTACACCGGCTCAAATGCTTGCCTTTGCCGGCATGGAACCTGGCATAAACGAATCAGGAACAGAATCACACAGAGGGCGAATGGTAAAGCACGGCTCATCACAGCTCCGGTATGTCCTCATTAACTGCTGCCTTCCATGTGATACAGCTCGGACAGCTTTACCGTCATACGGTCCGGCATCTTCTGGCTCCCGTTGTAGAAGACCAGGAACCTGGGGTGGGGAATGGAGATCCGTTTCTTCTCCTGAAAGAGCATGGCGAAGATCGTGGATTTGTACTGCCGGTTTGCAATGGCCGGGGGTTGGCCGTTCATCAGGTGCATCATAATCTTTTGAAATCTCGCTGCTGAATCAATGGGATCAAAAAGCATTGAGATTTCGAAACGACAGGATATCAAAAGATATCCAAAAAGAAATGGGGTTACAGAAAAGAGTCCAAAGATGTTCTGTATGAAATGCCCGAAACAAAATGCTTTTCAGAAAGTATACCTCGGCTTGCTATTTACCAAAAAATATGTTAAATTAGGAAAAAAGGAAAAACGAGGTTGACGAAAATGAAGGAAAAAGCGACAATGTTGAGCAAGCAAGCAAGCAAGCAAGCAAGCATAAGATAACTCTGTCCTTTTTTTCATGTCAGATTGAATTTTTTACAAAGTTAGGAGGCGTATTCTGCCCGATTTATCACGGGCGGGATGCGCCTTTTGTGTTTGTAGCACCGCTGAAAATAAATAGAAAGGACGGAAAGTAATGAAGATTAAACGATGGATTAGCGTACTATTATGTATGCTATTGTGTGTTGGTATGATACCAACAACGGAGCTAGCAGCAAGCCCTATAACATTGTATGTAAACGGAACAGATATTCTTAATGAGGCCGATAACACGGTTGCCTGCGGTGAAGGTACTGCGGTGTATGATAAAGCCACGAATACGCTGACCCTGACGAATGCCACAATAGAAGGAGATTTTGATGGTTCTGCAGCTATTTACAGTCATGGAGATGTGACCATACGATTAGTTGGTACAAATACTATCACATCTGGGTATTTCGGCGTGATAGCCCAAAATAACGGTGTTCTCACCATTGGCGGAAGCGGAACGCTGATAATCGCCTCTGATAATGACTGCCTGCGGGCTACAGATATTGTAATCGGGATTGTTGGTGAAGATGATGCACCCGTCATCAAAGCAACTGCGAGGCAAGACAATACCGGACTATATGCAGTGAATACTCTGACCATTCAGAATGATGCAGATGTCACTGTTAACAGTAATGGGACTGCAATTTGTAGTGAAAAGGGAATACAAATTGTCGATAGTTCTGTATTTGCAACAGCAAATGGGGATGGAGTAAATACCATAGCAAGTCGTGGTGATATTAGCGTTAGCAATTCCGTAGTGGAAGTAAAGGGAACATCTTCGGCAGCAATTCCTGCACTTTATGCTTATGGTAATATAAATATCAATAACCAAACCACTCTTACCGCTGAGAGTAATGGTATGAGAGGTATATTCACGGACAGTAGCATGACAGTCAATGACAGCACTGTAACTGCTTCCGGTAAAACTTATGAAGGGATGATTGCCGTTGAAACCCTGTCCATCAACAATTCTAAAGTAATTGCCTCTGGTAAACTCAACGATATGATACCGGCTATTGTGACATACCACTTGAATATTACTGCTTCTGATGTAACCGCTAAAGGCGGAATACAGCTTTGGGATTTTCTTCACAGCGGCGACACCACCGGTAGGTCTTTCAGCATTACGCCAGCTAGCGGAAAACTGGCAGAATTTAAGGTGGACGGTACAAATTGGGATGGATCCGGGGCTTTGCATTTTAAAGAAGGGCAAGAATCTCCTTATGATGCAGCAGTAACCTTTACCGAAAGTGAAATGAACTGGCTTGATGCATACAGATATGTCCATATCGGAGAGCACATCCACAGCGGCGGTACGGCTACCTGTACAGAAAAAGCAGTGTGCGCTGATTGCGGCAGAACATATGGGGAACTTGATCCGAATACCCATACAAACATCCATGTGGAGGCGAAAGAGCCTACCTACACAGAGGAAGGAAATGTTGAATATTGGAAATGTTCCGGGTGCGGCAAGTATTTTAGCGATGCAGCGGGTACGCAGGAGATTTCCTACGAGGATACAATCATTCCGAAATTGCAGGGAAGTACGACAATCTATTATGCTCTGCACTTTGAAACAAACGGTGGAGAGGACATGAATTCTGTGGTGAAGGAATCCGGAACTGTTATGGATCTTTCCGAGTACGTACCAGTCCGCGATGGTTACACCTTCACCGGATGGTATGCGGATGAAGAATTGACGCAGCCTGTAACAGAAGTGACCCTGGACAATACGAAAACCATCTACGCCGGCTGGGAGGAGATCGTAACGGATACCCGGAAGGAGCAGAAGATTTCCATGACCAATCCTTACCAGGAGCGTGACCTGGCAAACGGTTCCAGAAATACCATGAGCAGGGTCTGCACCCTGAAGCTGGGCTTTGCGGTGGAGGATCCAAACTTAAGCCTTGCCTATGAGACCAGCGATCCGGAAGTGGCGACGGTGAAAGACGGCAAGATCACTTACCAGGGGGTAGGCGAATGCATCATTACCGTGACGGCGGCGGCCACGGATCTTTGCAAAGAAGCGAAACTGGAGATTCCCGTGAAGGTGGGAAGCCTTGGCACGCCGACCTTCACCCCCAGTGTGACCAGCCGGACAGCGAAGAAAACCTTTGTGGCCACTTCCAGCACCGTGCGGGGCGTGGACGGCTGGGAAGTGCAGTACTCCATTCGGAAAGATTTCTGGCGTCCCAGGACGAAGGATTTCCCGGATGCGGGAGCGAAGCTGTACCGGGTAACCTGCCCGACGATGTGGTCCAATCGTACCTATTATATCCATGTGCGAGGGTATCAGATCATTGACGGTAAAAAAGTCTACAGCGACTGGTCGCCGGTGAAGACCATACGGACGAAATAAGAAATAGGATAAGAAATGAGAAACGAATCCCCGAACTGTACGCTGCTGCGGTTCGGGGATTCTTCTTTCAGAATATAGAGAAGAGGTCTTGCAATATGCCGTTGAACATAATATGATAAATTTGGCAGATGTGCAGGAAAAGATCAAAATGGAGAAAAGAGAGAAGATTTTAAAAAACACAGATTTCAGCGGGATCCCGGAGTTCATGGCAAAATAAAAAATGCAACCAAACAGATGTTTGATTACACTTTTGACGATACTTTGAATCTGCTAGTGAAGAAACCCCAGTGATACAAAGGGTTTTTAAGTGGAGCATACGGGATTCGAACCCGTGGCCTCAACAATGCGAATGTTGCGCGCTCCCAACTGCGCTAATGCCCCATGGACTGAATTATAACACGGTTTTCAAAAAAAAGAAAGGGAAAATTATATGAAAAAAAGAATAAAAAGGCTAAGCGGACTTTTTCTGGCTGCGGTTATGGTAACTTTGTCTGCCGTAATTCCAGTTCATGCTGCAGGATGGCAGGAAAATGATACAGGCCGGTGGTATGAGAAGCAGGATGGCAGCTGGCCGGAAAATGAATGGAAGCTGATCGGACATAAATGGTATTATTTCAACGGAGCCGGTTACGCGGCAACCGGCTGGCAGCAGCTGGACGGCGGTTGGTACTATTTCGGAGAAGATGACGGACAGCTTGAGACCAATGCCTGGGTGGATGAGTATTACGTAGGTTCTGACGGGCGGATGCTGACGGATGCCTGGATTGGAAATTATCAGGTAGATCAGGAAGGAAAAAAAGTAAAAGATGCCAAGAGAACAGAAAAGATTCCCATCACGTCCATCAGTCTTTCTCAAGAACAGGTGGCGCTGCAAAATGGGGAGGCGGCCAATCTTTATGTGAACTGCCAGCCCAAGGATGCTACGGATTCCAGACGCATCAGCTGGAAGAGTTCGGATCCGTCTGTGGTTTCTGTATCCAGTGGGAAGATAACTGCCAGAGAGGCAGGTACGGCGACGGTGACAGCGAGGATTGGACAGTGCATGGCAGAATGTACGGTGACTGTGTACGACAGCGGCGTCTGCCGCAGCGCCATGTCGCTGATCGGAGATCAGTATATTTGGGGAGGAAACGGACCTCAGGACGGAGGGGTGGACTGTTCCGGACTGCTGATGTATGCTTACACCCAAAATGGATATGACTTTGGAGCCGACTTAAATGCGGATAATTTCGGAAAGTACGGCCAGGAAATCAGCCGGGAAGAGTTAAGGCCGGGAGATGCCATCTGCTGTGTGTTCGGCAATGGGAAATATCAGCATATTCTGCTGTATCTGGGGAATGATATGGTCATTGCTTCAGAAAGCGGCGGCGCAGCAGTCTGTACGGCCGGGCTGGAGTGCTTCCAGCATGAGCGCGGGACAAAATGTAACTGTCGGGTAGTGAAACGTCCGCTGAATGAAAATGACCTGAAGGATGCAAAATTTGTCCGTATGGACGCTTATATTAAAGGATGATGGATCTGCGCAGACTATAAGGAGTGTTTTTTGACAATGCAAGACTGGTCGGAATAGGATAATGATAAAGACATGATTTGTCTCAAAGGAATGGTAAAGCAGTGATTTCCATCAGTCTTTGCATGATCGTAAAGGATGAAGAGAAAGTGCTGGACAGGTGCCTGGACAGTGTAAAAGATGCGGTGGATGAAATTATTATCGTAGATACGGGGTCGCGGGACAGAACGAAAGAGATTGCCAGCGTTTACACCAGTTATATATATGATTTTCCCTGGGGGGACGATTTTTCCGCTGCAAGAAACGAATCTTTTTCCAAAGCGTCGATGGAATATTGTATGTGGTTGGATGCCGATGATGTCCTGCCAAGTGCCAGTGCAGAAAAACTGCTTCAGCTAAAAGAGGATCTTCCCGCAGATACGGATGTGGTGATGATGCCCTATGAAATGATTTTTGATGAAAAAGGAAATCCAGGTTTTTCCTATTACCGGGAAAGACTGGTAAAAAATAATGGACGCTACCTTTTCCAGGGCAGAGTACATGAGGCGATTCCCATCTCAGGTAAGGTTCTTTATCGGGAGATATCGGTTCATCATAGAAAGGAAGAGGAAAAGGACAGCGAAAGGAATCTGAAAATCTATCAGTCGATGGAAAAGGCGGGAGAGCCCTTTGACAGTCGGGCTCTCTATTATTACGGGAAGGAATTGCTGGTGCACGGTCAGTATGAAAGAAGTATCCATATCTTGGAAAAATTTCTGGAACGGGAAGACGGGTGGATAGAGAATCAAATCGACAGTACAAGGCAGCTGGCCTGGTGCTATGAACAGACAGGGGAAAAGGGGAAAGCACTTACTGTTTTGCTGAAAGGGCTGGAATACGATGTCCCGCGGGCAGAGACCTGCTGTGCGCTGGGCAGATACTTTGCGGATGAAAGGAAGTATTCTCAGGCAGTCTACTGGTACCGGCAGGCTTTCCAGGCGCCGAAAAATGCCAGATCGGGAGCTTTTATTCAGGAGGAATGTTACGGTTTCTTGCCAGCCATTTCTCTGTGCGTTTGTTATGACAGGATGGGACAGTTCGAACTGGCATATCATTACAATGAACTGGCGGGACAATATCAGCCGCAGTCGCCATGGTATTTGAAAAACAAGGAATATTTTTCTAAAATGAGACTGGAAAAGTGACTCTTTGTCGTTTGCCACATATATTATTATTGGATCATCATTATAAGGAGAATCCATATGGCATGGTTTCATAGAAAAGGAACACAGGATCTGGAAGAGCAGAATGTCCGATGCGGATGCCGTCCAAGACCCTGTTGTCCAGAACCTGTTCCTGGGCCGCCGGGACCGCCAGGACCTCCTGGTATGCCGGGCCGCCCGGGAGCGACAGGCCCGGCCGGAGTTACCGGGGCGACAGGTCCTGCGGGGGTAACAGGAGCCACCGGTCCCACAGGAGCCACCGGGGCGACAGGTCCTGCGGGGGTAACGGGAGCCACCGGTTCCACAGGAGCCACCGGCCCATCTGGCGGAGCCACCGGTCCTACTGGTCCAACGGGAGTCACCGGTTCTACTGGTCCGACGGGAGTTACTGGTCCTACTGGTCCGACGGGAGCAACTGGTGCCACCGGGGCAACCGGCCCTGCCGGGACGGCAGCTTCTACGGAATTGCTGGCGGCTTATTCTACACCTTCCGCGCCAGGAACGGCCGGTCAGCCGCTGGTTTTTGATCAGAATGCGGCAGTGTCCGGTTCTGATATCTCCCACACTGCGGGAGAAAGTGAATTTACCATCGGTACTCCTGGACTGTATGCGGTGTCTTTCCATGGGAATGTAGCGCCGGTATCCACAGCTTCCTTCCCGCTGACGATTACGCTGGATTTGGAGCAGAATGGAACGCCGGTTCCAGGAGCTTTGGCTTCTCACACCTTTAATTCCGCTGCGGATGCTGCCACTATGTCATTTAATTTTCCGGTGGAAATTTCTTCCGTGCCGGCTGTACTGCAGGTGATGGCTCAGGGCGGTAATTTTATATATACCGCGCCGGCTGTTTCCATTTATAAAGTAAACAACAGTTAGAAATAAGATATTTGAGGGGCGCTGTCTGCGAAAAGTTCCGGACAGCGCCCTTTTCCTTTGAAAAACGGGATCTTTGCTTGACTTTGCCGGTGAATCGAATATAATTTTAAGTAGCGAAAAACATGAGAAAAGGGGAGAAAGAGATGGCTAAGTTTTGTACCAGATGCGGGAAACCACTGATCGATGGACAACCCTGCGATTGTATGAAAAGCAGTGCGCAGACGGGAGCTTCCCAGGATGAAGACCGTACTGTGAGAATGGATGGGCAGCAGGGCAGTCCTCATGTGAGTCAGCAGCAGGGAAATCCCTATATGAATCAGCAGCAGGGAAATCCTTATATGAATCAGCAGCAGGGAAATCCCTATATGAATCAGCAGCAGGGAAATCCTTATATGAATCAGCAGCAAGGGAACTCCTACATGAATCAGCAGCAGGGAAATCCCTACATGAATCAGCAGCAAGGGAACCCCTACATGAATCAGCAGCAGGGCGGCCCCTACATGAACCAGCAGGGAAATCCCTACGGCGGATGGCAGCAGGGAAATCCTTACGGACAGCAGCAGGGCAATTTCAACAGTCAATGGTTCCAAGAAAAGACGGGTAAATTTGTACAGAATACGAAAAATATGTTTGCGGAGATTATACCTTTGATCACCCGTCCGGATACCACTATGAAACGGCTTTGCGGCGGGAACAGCAGCGTGCTGGGGCTTGAGATGGTAGGCCTGAAGGCGTTGGTCTGCATTTTGATTAGCCTGTTTCTGATGTCAAAAATCAAGAGTATGGCAGGCGGCTTTTTTGAACCGCCGATTTTCAGGATCATCATTTTTGTTCTGATTCTGACCGTGGGCTTTGCCTATCTGCAGGCAGCGATTTTCAAGGGAATGACAGCGGCGTTCCAGGGAGATACCACTCTTAATAAAATGATGACGGCGGTGGGATTCAGCGCTTTCGTAGATAGCGTGATGATTCTGCTGACAGCGTTGTTTATCATGTCTTTCCCGAAGTTTGCTCTGGTTTTGATGGGAATCCTTTCCCTGATCAGTTATTACTTTTATCTGCGCGGTTATGAGCATGCGGTGCAGATGAAGCCGGACCGGAAGGTATACTGCTTTATCGTGGCGCAGATCTTGACGGTTGCGGCGGAGTTTTTGGTTCTGTATGTTCTGCTTCCGATTATCTTTGATCTGCCGGTGGGCGAGATGGGAGATTTGTTTGAAAGTTTCGGAAGTTTTATGTAACACCCTTTGACAACGGGAAAATTTATGGTATGATATAAAAGATTCTTATTGAGTCGCCTGCGTAACAGGCGGCTCAGTTTGTACCTGAGGAGGAATACAAGTGGAAAAGGAAACAGTTTCCAGAAATTTTATTGAACAGATAATCGACCAGGATCTGGCGGAGGGAAAATACGATACGATCTGTACCAGGTTTCCGCCGGAGCCAAATGGCTATCTTCATATCGGCCATGCCAAAGCTATCCTGCTGAACTATGGTCTGGCACAGCAGTACCATGGGAAATTTAATCTGCGCTTTGACGATACCAACCCCACCAAGGAGAAGGAAGAGTTTGTGGATTCCATTAAGGAAGATGTGGCCTGGCTGGGAGCGGACTGGGGAGATCGGCTCTATTTTGCATCCAATTATTTCCCGCAGATGTACGAGGCGGCGGTGAAACTGATTAAAAAAGGCAAGGCTTTCGTATGCCAGCTGTCTGCCGAGGAAATCAGAGAATACCGCGGTACGCTGACGGAGCCGGGCAAGAACAGTCCTTATCGCGACCGAAGCATAGAGGAGAATCTCCGCCTGTTTGAGGAGATGAAAGAGGGAAAATACGAGGATGGCTCCATGGTTCTTCGAGCCAGAATCGATATGGCTTCTCCCAATATTAACATGCGTGATCCGGTGATTTACCGGGTGGCACATATGACCCACCACAATACGGGGGACGACTGGTGCATTTATCCCATGTATGATTTTGCTCATCCCATCGAGGACGCCATCGAGGGTGTGACCCATTCCATCTGTACGCTGGAGTTTGAGGATCACCGTCCGCTGTACGACTGGGTGGTGCGGGAACTGGAATATGAGAAACCGCCCAAACAGATCGAGTTTGCCAAGCTTTATCTGACCAATGTGGTGACGGGAAAGCGGTATATCAAAAAGCTGGTGGAGGACGGCATCGTGGACGGATGGGATGATCCGCGCCTTGTTTCCATCGCAGCGCTGCGCAGGAGAGGATTTACACCGGAGTCCATCCGCATGTTTGTGGATTTGTGCGGCGTCTCAAAAGCCAACAGTTCTGTGGATTACGCCATGCTGGAATACTGCATCCGGGAGGATTTAAAGCTGAAGCGGCCCAGAGTGATGGCGGTGCTGGATCCCATCAAACTGGTGATTGACAACTATCCGGAAGACCAGGTGGAATATTTCGACGTGCCAAATAACTTGGAAAATGAGGAACTGGGCACGCGTAAAGTTCCCTTTGCCAGAGAACTTTATATTGAACGCGAGGATTTCATGGAAGAGCCTCCCAGAAAATATTTCCGGCTGTTCCCGGGAAATGAAGTGCGTCTGATGAACGCTTACTTTGTCAGATGTACCGGTTTCGTGAAAAACGAGCAGGGCGAGGTGACGGAGGTTCACTGTACCTACGATCCCGAAACCCGCAGCGGCAGCGGTTTTACCGGAAGGAAGGTAAAAGGGACCATCCACTGGGTAGCGGCGAAGACGGCGGTACAGGCAGAAGTAAGACTGTATGAAAATATTATTGATGAGGAAAAAGGCGTATACAATGAAGATGGCTCTTTAAATCTGAATCCCAATTCTCTGACGGTGCGCCGGGAGTGTTATCTGGAGCCGTCTTTGGGAAATGCAAAACCCTATGACAGTTTTCAGTTCGTGCGAAACGGCTATTTCTGTGTGGATTCCCACGATTCCAGGGAAGATCAGCTGGTATTTAACCGGATCGTATCGCTGAAAAGTTCCTTTAAGCTGCCGAAATGAAAGAACTGACGATTTCACTGAACGGGGAGTCCGCGACTCCTTTGTACGAGCAGATTTATCAATATCTGAAAACAGAAATTCAAAGAAGGCAGATACTCCCAGGAGAGTGTCTGCCTTCTTCCCGTGCGCTGGCTTTAGGACTGGCGGTCAGCAGAAGTACGGTGGATATGGCTTATATGCAGCTGGTATCGGAAGGATATATCGAATCCATACCCCGCAGGGGATATTTCGTCTGCGATCTGGAAGGGATGCTCCAGCTGCCGCAGGAGGTTCCGGCAGTTTCTGTGCCGGAAGAAGAGCCTGCCGGCACTTGCCGTTTTGATTTTGATATCAATGGAATCGATGAGAACGGTTTTCCCTTCCATCAGTGGGGGAAAATTTCCCGGCAGGTACTGCGGGAAGGGCCAAAACTGTTTCGGCTGGGGGATCCAAGGGGAGAGAAAAGCCTTCGCTGTGTCCTGGCTTCTTACCTGCATCATGCCAGAGGAGTCAGCTGCAGTCCCGAACAGATCGTGGTAGGGGCAGGAAACGATTATCTGCTGCTGCTGCTGCGGGTGATTCTGGGAGGAAACCGAAGGATCGCCATGGAAAACCCTACCTACAAAAGCGCTTTTCTGTGTTTCAGCCATCTGGGATATGAGGTCATGGGAATCGGTATGGATGCATGTGGGATGCGGGTGGAGGAATTGAAACGATCCGGTGCGGACACGGCTTATGTCATGCCGTCCCATCAGTTTCCCATGGGCAGTGTGATGCCGCTGAAACGGCGGATGCAGCTGCTTTCCTGGGCGTCAGACGAAGCGGGAAGGTATATTCTGGAAGATGATTACGACAGTGAATTCCGCTATCGCGGCAAACCCATCCCTGCTCTGCAGGGATACGACAACCACGACCGGGTAATTTATCTGGGAACATTTTCAAAGTCCATTGCTCCGGCGATCCGCATCAGTTATATGGTACTTCCAAAGTCACTGATCGCCGCCTATGAAAAACGGGGACGCGATTTTTCTGTCACGGTATCCAGAGCCGATCAGAAGATTATCGAAACATTTATACGGGACGGCCACTACGAACGTCATCTGAACCGGATGCGGGCCATCTATAAAAGTAAGCATGATTGTCTGGTAGCACGGTTGAAAGGAATGGCGAAGATCTGCCGTGTATCCGGGGAAAATGCCGGCCTGCACGTGGTACTGCGCTTTGTCAACGGGATGTCGGAGCAGGAGGCGGTCTGCAGGGCCGAAGCGGCAGGCGTAAAGGTATATGGAATTTCTGATTACGATACTTCCGTTTTGGGGCAGACGGCATCGGAGGGTGTTCTGTTGGGGTATGCCTCATTGACAGAAGAAGAGATTGCAGAAGGAATCAGCAGGCTGAAAGCAGCGTGGCAGGACAAATAAAAAACAGCGGCAGTGTGGAGGATTTATCTTCACACTGCCGCTGTTTTTTTTGCTCCTGCCTCATTCTTCAGATTCATCTTTGTCCGCTTCCTCAGCGGTTTCCTGAACCGTTTCCTGTCCCTCATCCGCCTTGGGTTCTTTGGAAATGGTTGTATAGCTGCGCTCTGTGTCACTGCACCCCGGACAGGAATCGGACTCCTCGATGTTGTCGTCGAACAGATCATCGTTTCCTTTTTCATACTTTTTCAGAAATACGATCAGGGCTCCGACTGCCGCTCCGAGAATCATCAGCCATGCCAGCACTTTTATGACGCTGTTTTTACGCATTTTTTCCTTCTCCTTTTAATTCAATTTACAAACATTGTAATACTTTTCGCCGAAAAAAGAAAGCATAAAGTAAAAAATGATGAAAACGGCTTGCAGGTCCTATAAGAGGAGGGTATACTTAAAACGGACAAATTATTCAGAAAAAGAAAAAAAGAGGAAATGACAGACAGGGAGAACATAAGAAAATGTACAAAGCATGTTTATTTGATCTGGACGGAACATTACTGGATACTGTTGAGTCCATCGCTCATATAGCGAATCAGGTGCTGGCTTATTACCATCTGCCGCCTCATCCGGTGGAAGCCTATAATTATTTTGCCGGAGACGGAGCGGACGTACTGATGGAACGCAGTATCCGTGCAGCCGGAGGCGATCTCGCCTGTCTGGACGAAGCACGGAAGATGTACCGCAGCATGTTTGCAAAAGATCCTCTGTATCACGTGACGGCTTACGAGGGTATGACGCAGACGCTGCAGACGCTGAAAAGCCGCGGGGTGAAGCTGGCTGTGTGCACCAACAAACCGCATCCGGCGGCGTTGGGCGCCATCTACGGCGTCTATGGGAAGGAACTGTTCGATATGATCCAGGGGCAGGTGCCGGAGATCGAAAGAAAACCGTCGCCCCAGTGCGCGCTGCTGATCGCCGACCGTCTGGGTGTGCAGCCAGAAGATTGTATGTATGTGGGAGATACGGACACGGATATGATCACCGGGCGTGCGGCGGGCATGTATACCATCGGGGTGCTGTGGGGCTTCCGGGACCGCAGGGAACTGGAGGAAAATCATGCGCAGAGGATTATCGGACATCCATCTGAATTACTGAAGATACAGAAGGGGGAATAAGAAATGACGCAGGAATACAGCGAAGAATGTCTGAAGGTTTTTTTGGATAATCAGGAGCAGTTGTTTGATGAACCGGTGGCGGAGACACTGGAAGAAGCGGAAGCTTTTTTGGAAGACTGCATGGCTGTGGTGACAGATTCACTGGATGAGGTACGGGATTATATGGAAGAATCCGGTATGGATGTACAGGATCTGTCGGACGAAGAACTGGAGGCGGCCAGCGAGGTATTCCCGCTGCCGGGCGGACAGTATCTGATTGTGGAAGGATAGAAAATGAAGAAGTATGATGTCATCATTATCGGCGCAGGCCCTTCGGGGATTTTCTGCGCCTACGAGTTGATGTCCGGGTGCCCGGATATGAAAATCCTGATGCTGGAAAAGGGGCGGTCCATTGAAAAAAGAAGTTGTCCCAAGCGAAAAACCGGGAAGTGTATGGGGTGTCAGCCCTGCTCCATCACCACCGGATTTGCCGGTGCGGGAGCTTTTTCCGATGGAAAACTGTCCCTTTCTCCGGATGTGGGCGGTAATCTGCCGGAGATTTTGGGATATGAGAAGACGAAAGAGCTGTTGAAAGAGTCGGACAGCATTTATCTGAAATTTGGGGCGGATACCAGGGTTTACGGAGTGGATAAAGAAAAGGAGATCCGAAAAATCCGCAAAAAAGCCATCAATGCCAACCTGAAGCTGGTGGAGTGTCCGATCCGTCATCTGGGCACGGAGGAAGGCTATAAGATCTATCAGCGGCTGCAGAAGGATCTGCAGGATAAGGGGGTGGAAATGAAATTCATGACCATGGTGACAGACATGGTGATAGAAGGGCAGACAGCCCGGGCCGTGGTGACCCAGGATGGCCAGCGGTATGAGGCAGATGAGTTTGTGGCGGCAGTGGGCCGGGAAGGTGCGGACTGGCTCAGTCACCTTTGTCGGGCGCACGGCATCGAAACCCAGGTGGGAACGGTGGATATCGGAGTCCGGGTGGAAGTGCGGGACGAGGTGATGGAGTTTCTCAACGAAAATCTGTACGAGGCGAAGCTGATCTACTATACGCCCACCTTCGATGATAAGGTGCGGACTTTTTGTACCAATCCTTCCGGCGAAGTAGCCACGGAGTATTATGAGAACGGCCTGGCTGTGGTCAACGGCCATGCCTATAAATCGGCGGAATACAAAACACAGAATACCAATTTTGCCCTGCTGGTATCGAAGAATTTTACCAAGCCTTTTAAAACACCCATTGAATACGGAAAACATGTGGCCCGGCTGAGCAACATGCTCTGTGACGGTAAAATTATGGTGCAGACTTTCGGAGATTTCAAAAGAGGCAGGCGGACGACGGAAGAGCGCCTGTGCCGAAACAACCTGATCCCCACGCTGAAGGATGCGGTGCCGGGAGACTTGTCCCTGGTATTTCCCCATCGGATTATGGTGGATATCGTGGAGATGATCAATGCGCTGGATAAGGTAACGCCCGGTATTGCCAGTGATGAAACGCTGCTTTACGGTGTGGAGGTGAAATTCTATTCCAATAAAGTGGTGGTAGATGAGGATTTTCAGACTAGTATAAAGGGACTGCGGGCAGTGGGAGACGGGGCGTCTGTCACAAGGGGACTGCAGCAGGCCAGCGCCAACGGCATCAGCGTGGCGAGAAGTATACTGAAAAAAAGATTGGGAGAAAGGTAACAATGGAATTTGAGATCAGTACAAAGCGCAGGATGGAGAATTTCATCAAAAGCAGGATATCGGCTGTGGTTCTGTATGTGCTTTACGGCGGAATCTGTGAACTGTATCAGCTGGACGGGCGGGTGCGGGATGAGATCGACAGCTGGCCGGAAGGGATGACCTACTGTCTGGCCTGTTCAGAAAAAGGGCCGCGCCTGTTTTTTCGAAAAAGTCAGAATCAGCTGCAAAGACTGAATCCGCGGATCCAGCGTTTCTATGACACAGCCATCACCTTCCGCAGCCTGGAGAGCGCCTTTGAGGTGCTGACGGGAAGAATGGGTATCGCCCAGGCCTACGGCGCTCATGCTTTTTCTTTGCACGGCGATATCGGGACGGCTATGGAACTGACCCGCTGTGTGGATGTGGTGGAAGCTTACCTCTTCCCGGGGGTTATGACAAAACGGATTTTGAAAAAAGTGCCGCGCAGAGAGGTCAACACGCTGCGGGTGTATCTGCGGATTTTAATTGGCGCCCTGCGGGGAGCTTATACTATGTCGGCGGAAGAGAAAAAGCCCTGCCGGATTAAATCCATGCATAAAAAATACGAGGAGTCCTGAAAATGATACCGAAATACTTTGAATTTCAAAGCTCTGCCAAGATTCTTTCCGGTCGTCACGCTCTGGAAAATCTGCCCTCGGAGCTGAAAAATCTTGGGGCCAAAAAGCCCATGATCCTTTCTGATGAGATCCTGAAAAAAATCGGAACACTGCAGATTGTAACGGACGCTCTGGCAGCAGGAGGAATCCGGGAAGGCGCGGTTTATACCAGAATCCCGGCGGATTCCTCCCTGCAGGTGGTGCGCAATATCGTAAAGGAGTACAAAAAACAGGAGTGCGACAGCCTGGTGGCCGTGGGAGGCGGTTCCGTCATCGATACGGCGAAGGGCGTACGCATGGTTCTTTCCCAGAATGTGGACGATCTGCTGGATATCTGGGGCTGTGAAAATTTAAGCGGCGTCGTCCGCATTCCCTTTGCGGCCATTCCCACCACATCGGGAACAGGGTCGGAGTCCACACTGGTGGCGGTGATTAAAAATGAAGCCCGGCGGCTGAAGATGGAATTTATTTCTTATTATCTGCAGCCGGATGTGGCGGTGCTGGATGTGCAGATGACCCGTACTCTTCCGCCAAAAACCACAGCCTCCACAGGAATGGACGCCCTGTGCCATGCCATAGAAGCCTATACCTGTCTGCAGAAAAATCCGATCAGCGACGCCTATGCGCTGGGAGCCATCCGCCTGATCACCCAGAATCTGGAACAGGCCGTCAAAAACGGAAAAGATGACAGGGCCAGACTGGCTATGGCCAATGCTTCCATGATGGCCGGGGCGGCTTTTTCCAACAGTATGGTGGGAGTGATCCACGCCATTGGTCATGCGCTGGGCGGCGTCTGTCATGTGCCCCACGGAGACGCCATGACGATCCTTCTCCCCCACGGGATGGCGTTTAATTACCGGGTTTTGAAGGAACAGTACGGAGAGCTTCTGTATTTTCTGGCAGGAGAGGAAACGTGTCTGAATACCCCTGCGGAACAAAGGGGGAAAGAAGCCGTTCGTCAGGTGTGGCAGCTTCGTCGGAAGCTGCACAGGATCTGCGGTCTGCCGGAGCGTCTGCGGGAGTGCGGCGTGCGAAAATCCGATTTTGAGCTGGTGGCCCGTACCGCCATGAATGACGGAGCGATGATTGTCAATCCCCGGGAGGTTTCCTGGGAGGATGTGATGTTTATACTGAATAAAGCATATTAGTACGGCGGCAGGAGGTGATACCGTGAATTATATTGAAAAAATTGTCAGGGTGCAGAAGAAATTCTTTTACGGAAATCAGACCAAAAGTCTGCCCTTCAGGCTGATGGCTCTTGACCGTCTGGAAGCGTCTATCCTGAAACATGAGTCTGAGATTTACGAGGCATTGAAACAGGATCTGCATAAATCAAAGGCGGAGTCCTACATGGCGGAAGTCGGCATGACCCTTTCGGAGCTGCGTTACATCCGCCGGCATCTGCCCATATGGATCAAGGAGCGCAGGGTGCCCACACCGCTGGCCCAGTTTCATGCCAGAAGCTTCGTCCTCTCGGAGCCATACGGTGTGGTGCTGATCATGTCTCCCTGGAATTATCCCTTCATGCTGACCATGGAGCCCCTTGTGGGCGCCATTGCGGCGGGCAACTGCTGCGTAGTGAAGCCCTCCGCCTATGCGCCGGCAGTATCCGGCGTCATACACCGGATTTTAAAAGACGCTTTTCCAAGAAAATACGTGGCCGTGGTGGAAGGTGGAAGAAAAGAAAATACACAGCTTCTGGATCAGAAATTTGATTATATATTCTTCACCGGCGGCGTACAGACCGGAAAGGTGGTCATGAAAAAAGCAGCTGACCATCTGACGCCGGTGACGCTGGAACTGGGCGGGAAAAGTCCCTGCATCGTGGATGCTACGGCGAATCTGGATCTGGCTGCCAAAAGACTGGTATTCGGCAAGTTTTTAAACAGCGGCCAGACCTGTGTGGCCCCGGATTATCTGCTGGTGGAAGCATCGGTGAAGAAAGAATTCCTGATGCTGGTGAAAAAATGGATTCACAGGATGCTGGGAAAAGAGCCTATGTTCCATCCGGATTATCCAAAAATTATCAATCAGAAGCACTATGACCGGCTGCTGAATCTGATCAAAGAAGAGCACATAATCGAGGGCGGGTATGGCAACCTGGAAACGCTGCAGATCGCGCCCACTATCCTGGATCAGGCGGACTGGGATTCACCCGTAATGCAGGAGGAGATTTTCGGTCCCATCCTCCCGGTTCTGACCTTCCGCAATCTGCCGGAAGCCATCGCGCAGGTGAAGCGGCGGCCCAAGCCCCTGGCGCTGTATCTGTTCACGGAGGATCTGGGAGCGGAATACCGGGTGATGAAGGAGCTGTCCTTTGGCGGCGGGTGTATCAATGACACCATCATCCATCTGGCCACCTCTCGCATGGGATTTGGCGGTGTGGGCGCCAGCGGGATGGGAAGCTATCACGGAAAAGAATCTTTCGACACCTTCAGCCATAAAAAGAGCGTGGTAAAAAAATCCACCTGGATGGATCTTCCCATGCGGTATTATCCGCTGAAGCCGTGGAAGGAAATGATGATACGCATGTTTTTGCGATAAGCGATATTATTAGCACTCATTTTAAATGAGTGCTAATTTTTTCTTGACTTTTCCGAAAACGGGGATTAATATAGTACTCAGTAAAGAAATTCAAAAAAGGAGCGTGTGTATTTATGGCATTAAGACATGGCAATTTATCCATAGACAGTGACAATATATTTCCGATTATAAAAAAATGGCTGTATTCCGATCATGATATCTTTGTAAGAGAGATGGTTTCCAACGGATGCGACGCTATTACCAAACTGAAAAAACTGGAAGTGATGGGAGAGTATACTTTCCCGGACGATTACAAAAGCAAAATCGACGTGGTTGTCAATCCGGAAGAAAAGACGCTGAAGTTCATTGATACTGGTCTTGGCATGACGGAAGAAGAAGTGGAGGAGTATATCACCAAGATCGCTTTTTCCGGCGCGACTCAGTTTTTGGAAAAATACAAAGATAAGACCAGCGAGGATCAGATCATCGGTCATTTCGGACTGGGATTCTATTCTGCGTTTATGGTAGCCGATGAGGTGCATATCGATACGCTGTCCTTCCAGGAAGGCGCAAAACCGGTACACTGGGAGTGCGACGGCGGCGTGGAATACGAGATCGGTGAAGGCGACAGGACAACCGTGGGAACGGAAATTACGCTGTATCTGAATGAGGACAGCCTGGAGTTCGCCAATGAGTACCGTGTGAGAGAAGTTATCGAGAAATACTGTTCCTTCATGCCGGTGGAAATCTTCCTCTCCAAAGCCAACGCCGAGCAGGAGTATGAGACCATCGAGGAATCTAAACTGCGGGACGACGATGTGGTGGTGGAGCATATCCATGAGGAGGCAAAGACCGAGGAGCGTGAGACGGAGGACGGAAAGAAGGAAACCGTGGAGATCTCACCGGCCAGGGATATGGTGAAGATCAACAAACGTCCTGTCTCCTTAAGCGATATCCATCCGCTGTGGACCAAACATCCCAACGACTGTACCGATGAAGAGTATAAAGAGTTTTACCGCAAGGTGTTTATGGATTACAAGGAACCGCTGTTCTGGATTCATCTGAACACCGATTATCCCTTCAACCTGAAAGGAATTCTTTACTTCCCAAAGATCAATACGGAGTACGATTCCATCGAGGGTACCATCAAACTGTATAATAATCAGGTATTCATCGCCGATAATATCAAAGAGGTGATTCCGGAATTTTTGATGCTGTTAAAAGGCGTCATCGACTGTCCGGATTTGCCCCTGAATGTATCCAGGAGCGCGCTGCAAAACGATGGTTTTGTAAAGAAGGTATCGGAATATATCAGCAAGAAAGTGGCGGATAAGCTGACAGGCATGTTCAAGACAGACCGGGAAGCTTACGAAAAATGCTGGGATGATATCGCGCCCTTCCTGAAGTTCGGCTGCCTGAAGGACGCAAAATTTTCAGATCGTATCATGGATTACATGCTGTTCAAGAATCTGGACGGCAAATATCTGACGCTGAAAGACTGTATAAAGGAGAATAAGAAGCCGGAAGAGCAGAAAGATACCGCCGGGGAAACGAAGACAGAGGAAAACGCTGAAGAGGCAGGAGCACAAAAGGCAGACGGAGCAGAGGCCGACAGCGAGGAAAAAGAACCGGAAAAGACGAATATCTACTATGTGACCGATGAAGTACAGCAGAGCCAGTACATCAACATGTTCCGCAGAGAGGGTATGGATGCGGTGATCCTGAAACACAACATTGACGCTCCCTTTATCTCTCACATTGAGCAGAAACGGGAGGATGTTCACTTCCAGAGAATCGACGCCGATGTGACCGATACGCTGAAAGCGGAAGACACGGAAGGTCTGGAAGAGGCAGAAAAAGAGCTGCAGGAACTGTTCCGCAAAGTCATGAAGCAGGACAACCTCAATGTGAAAGTGGAGAAATTAAAAGACGAGAAGATTTCCGCCATGATGACCCTGTCCGAGGAGAGCCGCAGGATGCAGGATATGATGAAGATGTACGGCATGGACGCCAACATGTTCGGCGGCGGCAGCGAGACGCTGGTACTAAACGCCGGTCATCCTCTGGTACAGTATATCCAGGAGCACAAAGAGGGAGAGAACACGGAGATGATCTGCGAGCAGCTTTATGATATGGCTGTGATGAGTCACAAGCAGCTGTCCCCGGAACAGATGACCCGGTTCCTGGAAAGAAGCAATCAGATTATGATGATGCTGACAGAAAAATAAAAAAGAACCGTAACATACTAGGAGCGCCTGCGGCCGTCGGCCGCAGGCGCTCCTGCTTTAGTTTTCCGGACAGGTGATCCTGGCAATGGTCTCGATGGTGCGGTGCAGCGTCTGGGCCAGCTGCGTATCGGCCGTCTTGTAATACATCTCTTTTCCTTCACGGCGGCTTACGATCAGACCGCTTCCTTTCAGCAGACGAAGGTGATGGGAGACTGCGGGGCTGGTCATGTTCATCAGAGCCGCGATATTCAGGACGCATTCCTCACAGTGGCATAAAAGCCAGAAGATCTGCAGACGGGTGGGATCCCCCAGCTGTTTCATGGCTTCGGCTACGCCGGCCACCTCCTCCCGGCTGGGCAGATGCGCCCGGATTTTTGCTTCGTTGCTTCCGTGTTGATGTGGCAGATTCTGTGACATAATGTTTCCTCCCGTTTCAGATCATGATATCAGAAATGCTTTCGCAAGATCGTTCCAAAGTACAAAATAAAATGATAAAGATTTTCCTTGACTTATTATACATGATGGGGTATAGTAAAGTCAACGATTAAATAATTGTTTAATTATTAAATAAAATTGGTGAGAAAAGGGAGAGGAAATCATGAAGAAAACGTATAAGATCGATGTGGACTGTGCAAACTGCGCCAACAAGATGGAACAGGCTGCGAAACGTACGGCAGGTGTGAAGGATGCGGTGGTGAATTTTATGACGCTGAAAATGAATGTGGAGTTTGAGGAAGGACAGGATGCCAAAGCAGTGATGCAGGAAGTGCGCAAAAACTGCAAGAAAGTGGAGGATGACTGTGAGATTTTCCTGTAACAGACTAAGGCGGATACCCGTACACTTATGCTAAGGTGTACGGGTGTTAAAATAGCCAACGATTAAGCGTTTGTTTAATTGTATGAAGAGAGGTGAATTGCGATATGAACAAAAAACAGAAAAAAACACTGGCCCGGATTCTCATCGCAGCGGTATTGATGATCGGTTTTCATTTTCTTCCGGTGAAGGGCTGGCTGCGGTTTGGGCTATACCTGATTCCCTATCTGGTGATCGGATATGACATCCTGATTAAAGCGGGAAAAGGCGTTAAAAACCGGCAGCCCTTCGATGAGAGTTTTCTCATGGCCATCGCCACCATCGGCGCCATCATCATCGGTATCACTGGCGACGGCGATTATACGGAAGCCATCGGCGTTATGCTGTTTTACCAGGTCGGAGAATGGTTCCAGAGTTATGCGGTGGGAAAAAGCCGCCGCAACATCAGCGATCTGATGGATATCCGTCCCGATTATGCCAACGTGGAAAGGGACGGGAAATTGGAACAGATGGATCCGGATGAGGTGGAAATCGGCTCCATCATTGTGGTGCAGCCAGGGGAAAAGGTTCCAATCGACGGCGTGATCGAGGAGGGGTGCTCTTCGCTGAATACCAGCGCGCTCACCGGAGAAAGTCTTCCCAGGGAAGCGGCCGCGGGCGATGAGATCATCAGCGGCTGTATCAACATGACAGGATTGCTGAAGATCCGCACCACGAAAGAATTCGGAGAGTCCACCGTGTCGAAAATTCTGGATCTGGTGGAGAATGCCAGTTCCAGAAAATCCCGTTCGGAACAGTTTATCACCAGATTTGCCCGGATCTATACGCCGGCGGTGGTTTACTGTGCCATTGCGCTGGCTATTGTGCCGCCGCTGGTACAGTTGATTGCGCTGAGGATGACGCCGGGCTGGGCAACCTGGATTTACCGGGCGCTGACTTTCCTGGTGATCAGCTGTCCCTGTGCGCTGGTGATCAGCATTCCGTTAAGCTTCTTCGCCGGTATCGGCGGAGCCAGCAACGCAGGCGTGCTGGTGAAGGGTTCCAACTATCTGGAAACCCTGTCCCAGGTCAGGTATGTGGTTTTTGACAAGACGGGCACGCTGACCAGGGGCGTATTTGAGGTGGATGCCGTCCATCACAATGAGATGGACAGGGAAAAACTGCTGGAGTATGCGGCGCTGGCGGAAAGCGCCTCCTCCCATCCCATCAGCAAGAGCCTTAAACGGGCTTACGGCAAAGAACCGGATCGTTCCCGTGTGACGGACATAAAAGAAATCAGCGGGAAAGGCGTGACGGCAAAGGTGGACGGCATAACGGTGGCCGCCGGTAATGCCAGGCTGATGGAGATGCTGGGCGTGGATTGGATCGACTGCCATCAAAGCGGTACGATCATTCATATGGCCATTGACGGGCGGTATGCAGGCCATATCGTGATCGCCGATATTGTAAAGCCAAATGCCAGGGAAGCGGTTCAGGCGCTGAAAAAAGCGGGGATCGAAAAGACAATTATGCTGACCGGCGATATCAAAAAGGTGGCAGATCAGGTGGCGGCCTTTTTGGGCGTGGATGAAGTGTACAGCGAGCTGCTGCCGGGGGACAAGGTGAGCAAAGTGGAAGAACTGCTGGCCAAAAAGCCGGAAAAAGCCAGACTGGCCTTCGTAGGCGACGGGATCAACGATGCGCCGGTGCTGTCCCGGGCGGATATCGGCATCGCCATGGGAGCCATGGGATCCGATGCGGCCATCGAGGCGGCGGATATTGTGCTGATGGACGACGATCCCATGAAGATATCCAAAGCGATCCGGATTTCCCGCAAATGTCTGCGGATCGTCTATGAAAATATCTGGTTTGCCATCGGGGTTAAAGTGATCTGCCTGGTGCTGGGGGCGCTGGGGATCGCCAACATGTGGCTGGCCATCTTTGCCGATGTGGGCGTGATGATCATCGCCGTGCTCAACGCCATCCGGGCGTTATTTGTAAAACATCTGTGATAGGAAAAGAAATAAGAAGCGATTCTGTGAAGCGTCATGCTGCACGGGATCGCTTCTTTGTTAAAATTCTATTAAAAATTCTTATATTTTCTGAAGTTGGTTGACCTTTTTGAAAGAATCAGGAATAATGAGAGAAAACGGGAGGAGGCTGATTATGGGATCGGAGAGAAAACCGGTGATTTATGCAAAGGGCCTGTATAAAATTTACAGAGTGGGAGAGACCCAGGTGCGGGCGTTAAACGGCGTGGATCTTTCCATCTATCCGGGGGAATTCTGTGCCATCGTGGGGACCTCTGGTTCCGGTAAATCCACTCTTTTGAATATGCTGGCAGGGCTGGAAAAACCTACGAAGGGGGAGATTGCCATCGGCAGGTGTCGTTTGGATCAGATGAATGAAAATCAGCTGGTGCGGTTTCGCCGGGAGGCGGTGGGCTTTATCTTTCAGTCTTTTAATCTGATTCCTTCCATGAACGCGCTGGAAAATGTGGCTCTGCCTTTGAGCTTTCGGGGCGTGCCAAAAAAAATCCGTCTGGCCAGGGCAGCCCGCCTGCTGAAAACGGTGGGACTTGCGGAACATCTGTTTCACAAACCTTCTCAGATGTCCGGCGGTCAGCAGCAGCGGGTGGGGGTAGCCAGGGCGTTGGTGGTGGATCCGGCTATCATCTTTGCCGACGAGCCCACCGGGAATCTGGATTCCGCCACTTCTGCCGAGGTGATGGAGCTGATGCAGAAGGTGGTGCGGGAACAGAAAAAAACGCTGGTGATGGTGACCCATGACAATCACCTGGCCGGTTTTGCAGACAGGATTTTTCATATTATCGACGGGAAAATCGTGAAAATCGAAGAAAAGAAGAACGAGGAGAAAGAGGGATGAAAAGAAAAACAAGATGGGCGGCAGTTATCTTTTGCCTGCTGCTGACAGCGCTTTTGCCGGCAGCTGCTTTTGCTCAGGAACAAAAACAGGACATGGGGTATCTTGTCATACCGGGAAGCCATAAGCTGGGCGCGTACCGGGGCGGGGAGCAGGCTTCCCTGGAAGTACCGGTAAAAAATAACAGCCGGGATCATGATATATCGATCACCGGAGTCAGGCTTTTGAATAACACGGAAGGTTATCCTTTCCTGAATGATACCACCGGTGCGGTGGGAGAGGTGAAAAAGCAGGAGCTGCAGCCGGGCGAGGAAAGTAAAGTTCTCTTTGCAAGCCTGACGACCCGCGGCGATGTGACAGACCGGGCGGTAACGCTGCAGATCGAAGTCATCTATGCAATCATGGCAGAGGATCCGGAAACGGGCGAACCGGTTATGCATGAAAATCAGAGAACGCTGCTGCCGATGCAGATCGACACGGTGAAGGCAGAAGCACCCGAAACACCGACGCCTTCTCCGACTCCGGAACCGGAAGATACAGTGCCTGCGGATGGAGGCAGTGTGGACGGCGGTTTCGTGGATGGCGGATACAGCGCAGGCAGTTTTACGGACGGCGGCTTTGCAGATGCCGGAACTTCCGGCGACGGATCGGAAGAGGAAGAAGAGGGAAAGGGCAGTACGCCCCGGGTGATCATCGAAGGCTTTACCACAGAACCGTCGGCTGTCAACGCTGGAGATACCTTCCGTCTGAATCTGAAGGTGCGCAACACCTCCAAAAAGACGGCGGTGGAAAATATGGTGCTCACTCTGCAGACGCCCCAGGCGGGGGAAGAGGAGACGGCAGCGGAGGCCTTCCTTCCGGTGAACGGCTCCAATACGCTTTACATAGAAAAGATCCCCAAAAACAGCACGAAGGAAGTGACCATTTCCATGAACGCCAGGACGGATCTGGTGCAAAAGCCCTATCCCATCGAAGTGGCGCTGAAGTATGAGGATGAAAAAGCCAATCCTTTCGAAGGGACGCTGAATATCTCGGTGCCGGTGCGCCAGAAAGCCCGCTTTGACGTGAGCCGGGTGCAGGTGATGCCCGAGTCCATCTCCGTGGGGGAAGAGGCGAATATCACCTTTGAGATTTACAATCTGGGAAAGACGAAGCTTTATAATGTCAGTGTGAAGGCGGAGGATCCTTCTCTGGTGAACGGGGAAGCCTTCGTGGGAAATCTGGATGCGGGTTCCACCGGCAGCGTGGATATGATGGCCCAGGGAGCGGCGCCGTCCGCCGGGGACGGCACGGTAAAACTGCTGGTGACCTACGAGGATCAGGACGGCAACCAGGGAACTTTTGAGACCAGCTGCAGTCTCTTCGTCGCGGAAGCGGCTCCGATGGACGATGAGATGTTTCTGGATGAAACCTTTTCTGATATGGAAGAGGAGAAGAAAACCAATCCCCTGATCTGGGTCGGCGCGGCTGCCGCTCTGGGCGCAGCGGCGGCAGCCGTGGTGCTGGTAAGAAGAAAGCGCAGGAAAGAAAAGGAGTGGGCCGATGAGATTCTGGGATCTGATCAGGATGAGTTTAAGTAACCTGTGGCGCAGAAAGCTTCGGACGTTTCTCACTATACTGGGCGTGATGATCGGGACGGCTTCCATTGTGGTGATGGTATCGCTTGGCTTGGCTCTCGACAAGGCCACCCTGGAAACCATGGAGAGCAGCGGCGGTCTGACTACCATCCAGGTGTATGAAAACGGGATGGTTATGGATATGTCCTCAGATTCCCAGGAGGAGACGTCCCAGGAGCAAAAAAGGATTACCGATGATACCATAGAGGAACTGGGGAAAATTCCCCATGTGACGCTGGTTTCCCCGGTACTGAACCTGCAGATACTGGGAAAGCAGGGGCGTTATATCGGCAATCTGGATGTGTACGGCATGAGCCGGGAAGCGCTGGAAAACATGAAGCTGGAATTCGCCAGCGGCGGGATTCCGAAAGAGGAAGACGGTCTGTCTTTTATCTATGGGAACCAGGTACTGATGAATTTTTATAATGAGTCCTCCGGGGAAGGATTCTGGGATACGGAAAATCCTCCCGAGGTGGATCTGAATAAGCCAATCTATTATATCTTTGACCAGGAAAGCTACTGGGGCAGTCAGATGACGGCGCAGGAAAGCGGTCTGGAAGGGCAGGAAGCAGAGCCGGTGAAGTCGCCGAAGAAATATATCCTTCCCACCGCAGGCGTGCTGGCCGGAGATATGGACACGTACACGGAACAAAGCTACGGCGTCTACTGCGATGTGGAGGCTTTGAAAACCCAGCTGAAGAAAGTATTCAAAAACAAGGCCATACCTGGACAGCCGATGACAAATTCGGGCAAGCCCTATAAAGAGATTTATTACAATCAGGCCTATGTGAAGATCGATCATATGGATCATGCCGAAAGCGTGCAGAATGAAATCAGAAATCTGGGCTATACGCCCAACTGGAACGCAGAGTGGGTGAAAACCCAGCAGAAACAGTATCAGACTATCCAGCTGGTGCTGGGCGGCATCGGAGCGGTATCCCTTTTCGTGGCGGCTATCGGCATCGCCAACACCATGATGATGTCCATCTATGAGCGGACGAAGGAGATCGGAATTCTGAAAGTGCTGGGCTGCAGCCTGTCCAATATCCGTTCCATGTTTCTGGCGGAGGCTTCCGCCATCGGGCTTTGCGGTGGCATCGCCGGACTGGTTTTAAGCGGAATCATATCCTGGACTCTGAACCGGTTCGGAGCAGCCCTGGGCGGAAGCATCACGGGAATGACACAGGCACAGATTTCCTACATTCCCGTATGGCTGGCAGGACTGGCGCTTGTCTTTGCCGTGCTGGTGGGGATGGCTGCCGGATTCTTCCCGGCGCTTCGCGCCATGCGGCTAAGTCCCCTGGCGGCCATACGAAGCGAGTGATAAAGTATTTTCTTGACATGATATATATCAAGATATATACTAAAAGCAGGAGGTGTGGGAATATGATGACGGCTAAGTTATTTGAGAATGGAAGAAGTCAGGCGGTCAGACTGCCAAAAGAATGCAGGTTTGATGGAGAAGAAGTCATGGTTAATAAGATCGGAGATGTTGTTGTGCTTATGCCAAAAGAAAAGAAATGGTCAGGTTTTCTGAATAGCCTGAATCTTTTTTCAGAAGATTTTATGAGTGACGGGCGAGAACAGTCAAAGATACAGGAGCGCGATAATCTGTGAAATATATGTTGGATACAAATATCTGTATTTATGTAATCAAAGAAAAGCCGGAATCGGTTATCAGAAAGTTTCTGAAGAATAACCCGGAGGAAATGTGTATTTCGTCGATCACTTATGCAGAATTACTGTATGGTGTGGAAAAAAGCAAAGCGATCCAAAAGAACCGGATCGCTCTGTCACTTTTTCTTTCACCGATTAAAATTCTGGAATTTAATGACTATGCCGCACAGGAATATGGACAAATAAGGGCAGATCTGGAGCAAAAAGGCATGCCAATTGGTTCGATGGATATGTTAATTGCAGGACATGCAAAAGCGGAGGATCTTATCTTGGTAACGAATAATACGAAAGAATTCCAGAGAGTGGCAGGGCTGAAACTGGAGAACTGGGCAGCAGAATAAAGGGATCTTAATAATTTGAAAAAAAAGAGGCAAGCCAGCAGGAGAAATATCCGGCCGGCGTGCCTCTTTTTGCAATGCTCAATTTCCGGGAAAGTCAGCAGGGGATCCACTCTCCGATCCACTCCTGCCTGGTGTAATTGTATAGTCGTTTATAGCATTTTCCATTAACCGATTTATATTTCCAGTCAATGGTATCGTCTCTTTTGGGGGAAGAAGATCGCAGCACCCCGCTTTGTTCGGGATAGATGGGAATGTGTTTAAAATCATCTGTATAAGGGTTGATGACACTTCCCCACTCTTCACCTGACACGTATAACATGTAAAATCCATCATCTAATTTAACAAAATAACTGTCTTCTGGAAAAGAAGAAATGGTTATCGCTTCGATTTCAGGATCTAAATAAAAAGGTTCAAAAACGAACAGCGTAGACAAAACGATACAAAGTGAGCAGAAAAATGCCAGTATCAGATCGTACTTTTGTTTGGAGCGGTTTGCCATTTGAATCAGTCTGTAGCTTAGAGTCGTTGCATCTGAGTTTTGAAAGGTTATAAGCAAGTGCGATTTTTCCTGTTTCTGCAGCTGAAGCTTATGAATGCGAAACAGACATTCTTGATAATGAACTTTTTGTTCATCATTCAGGTTATGTATTACCGCATGATCAGCCCGCAGTTCCAGCAGGGCAGATAACTGTCTGGATAATACCCAGATCAGGGGATTCCACCAATACAATGTTTTTAAAAGTTCAAGGAAGAGCTTTCGCCACAGATCATAGTTGGCGCAGTGATCCAGCTCATGCGTTAAAATATATAGAAGTTCTTCTTTGGTTAATGGAATATCAGGAAGTAAGATTACAGAATTTATAAAACCAAACAAAGCCGGTGTCGCTATATATTTTGTTTTTATCAGCCGAATATTTTTTCTGATTTTCTTTTCTTTTTGCAGGTTATCCAAAGCTTCGATAATATCATCATCCATGCTGGCGTTCAAATTTCCTACACAGCGAATTATTTTTTTGGTCTGCCGATATTTTCTTATCAGTTTTGTCAGCAAAAAAATGCTTCCCAGTATCCATACTGTACATAGTATCTGGTACAGATATATGGTTCTTTCGTATGAGATGGGAATTGGCGTATCGAATAAGTAAGTATAAATACGGGTTAAGATTATTTTTGAATTGATTGTATGGGTGAAGAAAAATTCCATGGGGATCAGCAGACGCAGTACAATGCAAAAAGAAAAAATCAGCAGAATATTTAATCCCGTTCCGGTAAATGGAATTTTCAATTTTAATAGAATAATCAAAACCAGTATCATGATACTGCCTAAAACAGAAGCGGCTAAAAAAGAAGAAAAAGAAAGAACCAAAAGATCACTCCTTTCCCTTTTCCAGGAGTTGTTTCTGTTTTTTGATAATCTGCTCTAATTCTTCCAGGTTCTCAGAATTTTTCTCCTGTTTTACCAAAGCGGCGGCTAATCCGGAAGCGGTCAGCGAGGTATCATTCAGCTGCGAAAGGATATAGTCTTCGTGGGTCAGTACCGGCTCATAGGTTCTTGTTAAAACGGTACCATGATAGATAATATCTGCTACTTTGATGTAATTATTTTTCAGCATTTTCTTTAAAACAGCCTGTACGGTATTGACGCTTAGTTTTTCATTGATTTTTGGAATATCGGTTGCGGCTAAGGGATGGTCAGAATTCCATAAAACCAGCATGATATCCAGTTCCCGGTTGCTTAATTTTACTTTTTTCAAGTGCTTCACCTCTTTTTCTTTTTATTATAATATTGATAAAAAATAAAATCAATAAAATCCCATGGATTCTTTTTTAAAAAACATATAAAATAAAAAAATATTGACAATATAATTTATTACGATTATAATAAAGGAAGAAAATAGCAGGAGAAAATTTTATGCGAAAAGGTTACCTTTTGTTTATCTGTTTTATGATATGTTTCAGTGTGTTTTCGGGATGCAGCAGGGTGAATACAGTTGGAAAACAAGAGACAGAGGGCGAAAAAACACTGCTCACCTGGCAGGTGTGGACTTCAACCTTTTCAGAAAAAGAATCTTTCCCGAAAATTTGGGAAAAGCCGTTAAATCAGCTGCTGAAAGAAAAAAATCTGCCCTATGAGGTGAAAATAGAGGCATACTACGATCTTTCCAGCGATTTGGAAGATGGGGAGGAAAGCGCAGCGAAAAAGCTGCAAGATGTAAAAGATCAGGGGAAACCGGCAGATATCATTTCTGTTTCGATGATAAATATATTTCCCGACTACAAAGAGTACCCTTATCGCGAAATGGTAAAAATGGGTTTGCTGGAATCGCTGCGTGATTATCTGCACAGTGATGAAGGAGAAAAACTGCAGAATGCCGTGCCGAAATGGCAGCTGAAAAGAGCGCAGATCAATGGAGAGAATTATGGGATTTCTGCCTGCCTTAGCAGATATCATGGTACTGCTTATCAGAAAAAATACCTGGAGCAGTATGGAATTGCTCCGGAAACATTGTCAGGGGATGTCTTTGAGAATGAGGATATTTTTCAAAAGGCAGCAAAGCAGAGCGGCGGAACGGTCATTCCCCATTGGCGTGTGCCATCATCAGGGCAGCGGGATTCCTGGGGGTATATGGAAGATGAAAATACGGATTTTATGGCTCTGTCGGCGGATGGAGTGTATGTTAATTTTTATGAGACGGAAGAATGGAAAGAATACGTACATCATTTAAAAGAGTGGAGAGATTCGGGACTGTTCGCGGAAGCGGGATCTGTGGATACGCCGGAGTTTCTTGCGGTGTCAGATGATGCAGTGGGTGAGCAGCCTTATGAATCCACGTATCCTGGCTATCATGGATACGCTTTAGAACAGCAGGAATATATCATAGATACGGTAGTTGTTCCTGACTTATCCAATCCGGTTCTGGCGCCCTATCCGGCAGAGACGGCGACGGCCATCGCTGCCTGGTCGCAGAATAAAGAGATGGCCTTTGATTTTTTGACGCAGCTGTATACAGACCCGGATATTGCCAACCTGATCCAGTATGGCGTGGAGGGGGAAGATTATCACCTGGAGGATGGATACGCCGTCTATGAGGAAGACAACATGCTTCGGTTTTATGGCGAATATTACACCAATCCTCTGATCACCTGGCCGCAGCCGGGTATGCCAAAAGACCGATATAGTATGGTAGAAGAATGTTATCAAAAGTTTGAAAAAAATATGCCGGCGGGATTCCGCTTTGATCCCGAATCGGTGCAGGAAGAAATTGCGCAGACGCATTTGCTTTTTGACGGGGAGAATAACAGACAGTCGAAGTTGTATCGTGATCTGTGCAGCGGGGATGTGGAGGATGTGGATCGGGCTTTGCAGGAGTTTAACCAACAGTTAAAAGCGGCCGGGTCCGACAAGGTTCTGACGGAGGCCAACCGTCAGCTGGAAGAATGGAGGCGGTTGCAGTGAGAAAAAGGAAAATCAGATGGCTTGTTCTGATTGCAGCGATTCTGATCCTTTCAGGGATGGCGGCGGTTCTGATGAAAACCAGAGAAAAGGGAGAAGAGAGCGGGGAAGCCTCCTGGTTTAACCAGGCCATGGGACTGGCTTTTGCCACAGAGGATGGATTTTTCCACACGGACAGCCGTAACTTTCTTTACTTTTACGATTTTCAGGAAGAGCAGGATGTGATCGTCTGTAATAAACCGGACTGCCGCCATGAAGAAATCCAGGAGGATACGCCGGAGGAGGAAAAATGTAATGCCTATCTGTCCGGGCTTACCTGCGGCTTTGTGTCCGGAAAGCAGTTATATGTGATCGAAATCGATCCCGCACGGCAGAAGGCCGATATCGTCCGTTCCGCCATGGACCGTTCCGGGCAGGAGAAGGTGGGAACGTTGGCGCTGCATTATCTGGACACGTTCGTGGTGACAGATGACGGTCTCTATCTGGCAGGCAGCCAGCAGGAAATGACTAAGGATGAGGCGGAAATGGAGATTCCTTCCGGCAGAGCCAAAACCTGGCTGTATCGGGTGGATCTAAAAACCGGTGAAGCAAAAAAAGTAACGAAAGAGAGCGTGGATTACAATGCCGCCTTTCAGATCGCAGGCATATGGGAAGGAAAGATTTACTGCCGTTACAGTTATTTTGATCAGCTGTATGACGGAAGTAATTTTGACGAAGCGAAAGCCCATACCAGCTGGTACGCCTATGATATCGACAGCGGCGCTTATGAGGCGGTTCTCCCGGATGGCGGTCCCGGAAGCGGATTTGATATCGGAGAAGGCACGCTGCTGTATGATCAAAGTGAAGCGGACGGATCGTATACCATCTGGCAGGCGGATCTGAAAACGAAGGAAGTGACCCGGTGCGCCGTATCCGAGACAGCGCCGCTGTACGCGGATGGGAAGGCGTTTATCCAAAAGGATGGTAAGGATCAGTACTATGATCCGGCGGCGGGGGAAACAAAAAGTCTGAACCATCATCTTCTGGACCGGTTTTATTTCTGGCAGGATGCCGGGGCGTATTTCTATGGCGCCGTTCGCCGGGAGGATAGTCTGGGGGATACGCCGGCCCTGATTCGCAAAGATGATTTTTATGCGGGAAAAGACAGGTTCGTACTTGTGACCTGGAACAGTCCCAAGGAGCTGCCATGAAACTGGAGCTTCGGGGAGTTCACAAATATTACGGAAAGAAAGCCGCGCTGGCGGAGGTAAATCTGACGCTGCGCGCCGGCGTCTATGGGCTGCTGGGGCCAAACGGAGCGGGAAAAAGTACGCTGATGAACATTATCGCAGGCAATCTGCTGCCGGACATGGGGCAGGTGCTGTTTGAGGGGAAGACGGTGACCGGCGGAAAGCGTTCCTTTCGCAAGGTACTCGGTTTTATGCCCCAGCAGCAGGGGTTGTATGACTATTTCACCGGGTACCGGTTTTTGGCTTACATGGCCCAACTGAAAGGGATGGATAAAAGACCGGCCAAAGAGGCGATACGCAGGGTGTTAGAAGCGGTGAATCTGACAGAGGAGGCGGGAAAACGGCTGGGGTCTTATTCCGGGGGGATGAAGCAGCGGATCCTGCTGGCCCAGGCGGTGCTGAACGATCCGAAGGTGTTAATTTTAGACGAACCCACTGCCGGCCTGGATCCCAGGGAGCGGGTGCGGGTAAAGAACCTGATCTCCCGGATGGCACAGGAAAGGATTGTCTTGGTGGCCACCCATGTGGTGTCGGATATCGAGCAGATCGGCCGGGAACTGATCCTGATGAAGGACGGGCGGGTGTTGGAAACGGGGACGCCCCGGGAACTGCTGGCATCTGTGAAAAACAAAGTCTATGATCTGACGGTGACCGGATCGGAACTGGAAGAGATCAGGAAACAGTATCAGGTCAGCAGCACAGCTTACCATGCAGACCGCTTTCTGGTTCATATCCTGTCAGAGGAGGAACCGCAAAAGTATCTGTGGCAGACGGGAAGGCCCACCTTGGAGGACGTCTATCTGGATCGATTTGAGAATGGGGTGAACAAAGATGAAACTGTTAACAAGTGAGTGGAGAAAGCTGTGGCTGTCGCCGTCTTTTCTGGGACTGGCGGCAGCTTTGCTTTTCTTAAATGCCATTTTGCTTTGCACCAGAGGAACGGCAGGAGACGTCTCCCCGAAAGTTTGGAGAGAGGTCTGGCAGAAGCTTTCATCATTTCCGGAAGAGGAACGTGCACCAAGAGTGCAAAAGCAGTATGAAAAGATGAAAGGCCGCATTTTTACGGCAGATGAGTATGAGAGGATCCAGGCGCTGCGAAAGTTGAACCGGCAGGCCGCCGTATTGCAGTCCTACGAAGACTGGCTGGAGGAGATCGAAGAAAGGGCGAAGAGACAGGAGAGGATCTCCATCTTTCAAAGGGAAGATCCTTTTTCCGACCGCAATGCCAGAAAAACTGCAGAGGATTTTGCTGATCTGGAAGGGGTTTCGCCGGTTTTGATCAATTCCAGAGGGTTTCTGGCAGGGATATCCTTTGCCGGTACCGACGGGATGGTTCTGGGCCTGCTGTTCTACATGGCCTTTTTCTGGTTCTATCGGGAAAAAGAACAGGGGCTGACGGCGCTTTTGCTTCCCCAGGCCAGAGGGCGGACGCCTCTGGCTGCGGCCAGGCTTTTGGCTCTCTTTCTGGGGAGTATCTGTGTCAATCTGACCTTCTGGGGTGAGAACCTTCTTCTTTCCTGTCTGCAGTACGGCGCACCCGTGTGGCGTTCGCCGATCCAGTCGGTGGAGGGATATGAAAACTGTGTGCTGAAGATGACGGTGGGAGAGTATCTGCTGCTGTTTTTGACCTGCAAGATTCTGGCCGCCTTTCTTCTTGCTCTGATCTTTACCTTTTTTTGCCTGTGCTTTCGCCGAAGCGCTTTGATTTATTTAGCAGCCGACCTTCTTACGGGGCTGTCCCTGGCGCTGTACGGGGGCGCGGAGGGCGGCCCGATCCTTCGGGCGGTCAAATACATCAATCTGATACCGTTGCTTCAGGTGAATCCCGTCTTCCAGACGTATTTCAATCTGAATCTGTTCTCCTGGCCGGTGAACCGGATTCCCCTTTCCCTTGGCGCCGTCGCTGTCTTGACCGTGCTTTTTCTGGCGGCGGATCTGTACGGATTCGGCTGCCAGAAGCCATCGTCCGTAAATTCCAAAAGAAAAAGAAGAGAAAAAACGCTGCCGGGATTCCCCCGGGGCGGTCTTTTGGGACAGGAAGTGTATAAATGTCTGATTATGCAAAAGGGTCTTTTGATGATAATGATTTTCGCTGCTCTGCAGGGCTATCTGTTCTTTCAGGAAGGAGAATATCCGGGAGCGGATGAGATCTATTACCGACAGTATATGGAGCAGTTAAGCGGCCCGGTCACGGATGGGAAGCTGGCCTGGCTGCGCAGGGAAAATGCCAGGCTTCGTTCCTGGGAAAAGACACTGGAAGAAGGACGAAGGAAATATGAAAACCATGAGATGGAAGAGGGAGAGTGGAATGCCCTTTTGCAGACGGTGCAGAGTAATACCAGAAGCAGCGCCGCTTTTTCCAGGGTGACTGCCCGTTTACTCTACCTGAAAGAATACGGGAAAAGGACGGGGGAAAATCCCGGATTTGTCTATGAAACTGGCTATGAATCTCTGGCCGGCCTGGGAAAAGAGGGGTACGATATCGACATGAAACAGGGAATCTGGCTGCTGGTGATATCCATTGCCCTTTGCTCCGGCATTTTTACCGTGGAATTTTCCGACGGCATGATCCGGCTGCTGGGCGGTACGGTTCGAGGGCGGATGGAGACGGCCAATCGAAAACTGCTGCTGTTGACGGCGCTGTCTGTGCTCCTTTTTCTGGCGACTTACCTGCCGGATCTGATCAAAATCCTGCAGACCTGCGGGCTGCACAAACTTCACACTTCCTGCGGGGCGATCCCATCCATGGCCTCTTTTCCGATGAAGCTATGGCAGTATCTGGCTCTTTTGTACCTTCTGCGATATCTGTTTTACTTTTGTATCCTGCTGATGATCGCGGCGCTGTCCGTATGGCTGAAGGATACGGTAAAGACGATGGCGGTCGCCTCGCTTTTCTTTCTCTTTCCGCAGATGCTGCGTCTGCTGGGGATCACTCTGGCGGATTGTGTTTCCTTTAACGCATTTCTTTCAGGGAATCTGTTTCTTCACTATGCCCGGGGGCCGCTTTTGCTGCTGGCGGCGGTACCGGTGATTCTTGGGATTTGTGCCTGGAGAAGCATTAGAAAGAGTTTTGTTTTTAAATGAATGATCTGCTTTAAATTTTCAAAAAGTGCAAAAGCACAAAGTTAAAAATAAAATATCGAAGTGCACAGTTTGACTGGATAATTTTTGTTTAATATCAATAAAAATAGTAAAATTTTTCAATTTTTATTGACAGAAGAGCAAAAAGGGAATAGAATCTAGTTGTGCAAAAGCATAAAACATATAATAAAAAGTGCAAAAGCACAATGAGAAGGTAAGAAGGAGGATTTTTCATGAAAAGAGTTGTAGCGGGTTTATTGATTGGCGTTATGGTGTTGGGCGCTTTGACAGGATGTGGGGGCAATCAGGGAGAGCAGGCAGCGCAGACGGAAGAAAGTTCCGGGGAAGAGGGAGGAAGCGCAGACATCACGTTGGTTCTCTCCAACCGTGATGAATTCGTATCCGCTCTGGAAGCCGGCGCGCTGAAAGCTGCGGAAGAACTGGGCGTTAATCTGATTACGCAGGATGCCCAGAGTGATACCAGTAAGATGATTCAGTTTGTGGAGTCTGCCAGAAATGCGGGACAAAAAGCGGTTATTATCAATATCATCGATCCCCAGACAGCGCCGCAGGTCATCGAAGCGGCGGGGGATATGAAGATTGTTTTTATGAATAAGCAGCCGGCAGATATTGAAAATGTGTTGAATGATAATATTGTTTATGTTGGATCGGATGAAATGGAATCCGGCAAGTATCAGGGAGAATTCCTGTCTGATTACTTCAAGGCACAGGGAAAAGACGAGATCAAGTATCTGATGGTAAATGGCGTGCTGGGCGACATCGCCCAGATCCAGCGGACAGAGTCCTGTCTGCAGGCATTTGAGGATCAGGGAATGACAGCGGTTGAGGCGACAGCTCCCGTCGTAGCAGACTGGGATCGGGCAAATGCGCAGGATCTGATCTCTCCGCTGGTAAATACCGTAGATTTTGATTGTATTATCGCGAACAACGATGCCATGGCGCTCGGCGCGGCGGAAGCTATGGAGCAGCAGGGAGGAGATCTGGAAAATATTCCGATTGTGGGAATCGACGCAACCGTTGACGGATGCCAGGCGATTTCAGAAGGAAGACTGGCCATGACCGTATTCCAGGATGCGGACGGACAGGGATTCGGTGCGCTGACTGCGGCCGTAAACCTTATCGAAGGCAATCCGATCAATGGGGGAAGCGAATATGAACTGGATGAAACCGGTCATATCATGTGGGTTCCCTTTGAGCCGGTAACAGCTGAAAACGTAGAAGATTATATGTAATGTATGGCTGATAAAAGAGCTGCGGCAACAGTGGTAAGAATACCTTGGGCTGCAGCTCTTTTATGTGGACTCAAAGGTGATGTTTTTGCTTTGAAAAAAACGTGTAACTTTGTCATCCCAGGCGTAATCCACCGATTTGTCCATGGTGAAAAAGCGAAGAGAAGTGCCGGTGACACAGGTAAGCGATGTCCCGTCGAACTGACAGTTCAAGTACAGGCCGAAGATATCTTCCCTTCGCAGGGACAGGTTGTGTTCTGCCAGCAGCCGTCTGGTATCCTCTTTGTCCAGCTGAAAGACGATTTTAAAATAGAGGGGGGTGTGCTTTCCCTTGATCAAAGAAAAGCAAAAAGGACGGACTTCGCTCCAGCGCACGTGGGATTCCTCCCGGGCTTTCAGCAGTTCCGCTTCGCCGGCATCGTAAAAATCCGGGTGAAGCGCGCCGTCTATGGTGTAGGTGATGTTGGTGGTGAGGGTCAGTTCCAGCAGATTCAGATGATCGAAGGTATCTTTCAAAAGCAGCTGGGACATAAAATTTCGGATCTCGGAAATGGTAAAAGCTTTCATGAAACGTTCCTTTCTTTTCCAACACTTTATCATGGAAAAGACCGCAATGTCAACGTGTCAAAGAGTCGGATTGCGGACGCCTGGAAAAAATTAAGTTGAAATATCCTGATATTTCCGCTATAATAGTTCAAAATTCGTTGAAGGAGGCAGCAGATTTGAGTTTAGAAAAAGAAGAAAAGAATTCTGTGATTAAAGAACAGGATTTTGAAGAATTATTAAAATACTGCATGAGCTCCGGGAGAATCAATCCGGATCTGTATGCGGAATACGACGTAAAAAGAGGTCTTCGTGATTCCAACGGAAAAGGCGTGCTGACCGGTCTGACGGAGATTTCCGATGTGGTGGCCTACGATATCGTAGACGGAAGGAAGATTCCCAGCGACGGCCGCCTTTATTATCAGGGATACGATGTGCGTGATCTGGTGGCAAGCCACAAAGACCGCCGCTTTGCTTTCGAGGAGATCACCTATCTTTTGATGTTTGGCTCCCTTCCCACACAGGAGAAGATGGAAAAATTCCTGGATATCCTTTTTGACATGCAGGAACTGTCCGGCCGTTTCGTCCGGGATGTTATCATGAAAGCATCCAACCCCAATATCATGAACGCGCTGCAGCGCTGTATCCTGACGCTGTACAGCTATGATGAGGCGCCGGATGATATTTCCGTGGCCAATGTACTGCATCAGTCTCTGGAACTGATTGGAAAGATCCCGCTGATTGCGGTTTATTCTTATCATGCGTACCAGCATTTCCGTATGGATAAGACGCTGCTGATCCGTAATCCCCAGAAGGGGCTTTCTGTGGCGGAAAATATCCTTTACATGTTAAGGGAAGACGGAAAGTACACAGAACTGGAAGCTAAGGTTCTGGATACGGCTCTGGTGCTCCATGCCGAGCACGGCGGCGGTAATAACTCCTCTTTCACCACCCACGTGGTGACTTCTTCCGGAACAGACACCTATTCTGCCATCGCGGCGGCCATCGGTTCCCTGAAAGGTCCCCGTCATGGAGGCGCTAACCTGAAGGTGCAGGATATGTTTGAGAATATCATGGAAAATTGCTCCGACTGGAAGGATGAAGAGAGCATCCGCAGCTATCTGAACGATATTCTGGACAAGAAAGCCTTTGATCATGCCGGCCTGATCTACGGTATGGGCCACGCTGTTTACACAGAGTCTGACCCAAGATGTGTGATCCTGAAACAGTACGCAAAAAATCTGGCTGAAGAGAAGGGACTGCAGGATCAGTTTGCGCTGTATGAGCTGGTGGAGAAAAATGCCGGTGAGCTGATTATGAATAAGAGAAAGCTCTTTAAACCGGTCTGCGCCAACGTGGACTTCTACAGCGGTTTTGTATACAAGATGCTGGGCATTCCCAAAGAGCTGTTCACTCCTATTTTTGCCATTTCCCGTATGCCGGGCTGGTGTGCGCACCGTCTGGAAGAACTGGTGAACCAGGGCAAGATCATTCGTCCTGCTTACAAATATGTGGGAACGCATAAAGATTTTGTCCCGGTGGAGGATCGCTGAGAAAACGAAAGGAAAGATAATCTTTCCGATCCCTTGTCAACAGAAAGTATATGTGTTAGTATAATATAGTATTCAAAACTACATAGAGCGGCAGAAAAAATGAATACATATAATACAGATAGGATTATTCTGGAGGCAAGTGGAGAGTATGAAGTATAAGGTTGTGGTAGACAGTTGCGGAGAACTGACGGAGGAGATGAAACAGGATCCTCATTTTGCGTCTGTTCCTCTGATTCTGGAAGTAGACGGAGAATCGATTGTCGATGACGAGACGTTCTGTCAGGCGGATTTTTTGAAAAAAGCAGCCGCCTCACCCCATTGTCCCAAGTCATCCTGTCCTTCTCCGGAAAGCTACCGCAGGGCGTTTGACTGCGACGCGGAACATATTTTTGCCGTGACGCTGTCGGCAGAACTGAGCGGTTCCTATAACAGCGCCATGCTGGGAAGGGATCTTCTGCTGGAAGAAAAACCGGAACAAAAGATCCATGTCTTTAATTCCCGGAGCGCTTCCATCGGAGAAACGCTGATCGCTTTGAAAATCGCCGAGTGCGAAAAAGCTGGAATGAAATTTCATGAGATTATTCAGGCTGTGGAGGCGTATATTTCCAGTCAGCATACCTTCTTTGTGCTGGAGAATCTGGATACACTGCGGAAAAACGGCCGTCTTAGCCTGGTGAAAGCCTTCGTGGCATCTGCACTGAAGATTAAACCGGTGATGGGATCAACTGACGAAGGGACGATCTGCCAGCTGGATCAGGCCAGGGGAATTAATAAAGCGCTGGTAAAACTGGTGGATTACGTGGTGGAAAGAACGGTGGACAGCGCCAACCGGATTCTGGCCATTTCCCACTGTAACTGCCGTGACCGGGCTGAGATCGTGCGGGATGCGATTCTGGCCCGTATGAAGGTGAAAGATGTGATTTTGCTGGACACGGCAGGTGTCAGCACCATGTATGCCAATGACGGCGGTGTGATTGTAGTAGCTTGAGATTTAGTATATCGGAAAAGAATTGATTATGTAAAAAGATAAGCCATAGTTCTGAGAATGGTTTTCAGAACTGTGGTTCTTTTTATTTTTTTAGAGATTGGGTGCAAACAGATTGTGTGATTTCAGAATGTGTGGTAGAATGAATTTACAGAACTCCTCTGTCAGAGAGGAGAATTATGTACAGAAAACGAAAAACATTACAGGAACTTACGATCAGAGATAATTTCATGTTTGGCGCGGTAATGTCAGAAGAAGAAAACTGCCGCAGATTTCTGGAACTTGCGCTGGAGATTTCGATCGCCCGTGTGGAAATTATCAAAGAAAAAAGCATCAGCTACCATCCGGAATATAAAGGCGTTCGCCTGGATATTTATGCCAGAGACGAGGCAAACACCCGTTATAATGTGGAAATACAGGTGGAAAAGGAAAGAGAGATTGGGAAAAGGAGCAGATACTACCATAGTCAGATGGATATGGAAATGCTGGTATCGGGGAAAAATTACACGGAACTGGCGCAGAAGATCTGGGAGGAAACAGGTCTGTAAGAAAGAGGATATCAGTCATATCATATACCCGGAGACGAGAAGTATTTCTGGTCTCCGGATTCTAAATTATTCATTTATGCCTGTTCAGGCAAGTATTCCAATTCTATGAAAGTGACAGAGGGGTTCTGTATTTTTATCAGGGTTTAAAATATCTTTTCAGACAGCCGGATCTGTGATATAATAAAATTCAATTTTGGACGTAAGGAGTGTGCGGTATGAGTCAGGAAAAGGTTGACCGTTATAAAGAGTATAAAGCTAACAAGCAGAAAATTTGGAAAAAGGAAAAAAGGGTTCGCAGGCTGGAATATATCGCGGCGCTGGTGGTTGCGGCGGCTCTTCTGGGATGGTTTGGATTTTCCGTCTATCAGAAAGTCAGCGATCCGGGTGAACAGTCGGCGCAGGTATATACGATGGATACGACGGCCGTGGATGAGTATTTGCAGGGAATCATGCAGGAAGAATAAATAACGATAAGGGCTGCTGTACAAGTGAGACGATCTTGTACAGCAGCCCTTTTTCAGCTGAAAATGGGACTGTGAATAAGTATGATAAACTTTCAGCGTGACTTCGGCAGGTTCCTTTGCGGCGTATCAGCCGTTCCTGACGTGGAGTCCGGTCCGGATGGGATAAAAAACCGCAGCAGCTTCGTGTGGTGCAGGAAAAAGATGGACAGATCCATGAACAGATGGGCGATCAGCGTACTGATGATCACACCGTTTGATTTCAGCAGAAAATCTTCATGGAAGCCATACCAGCAGATGACGGCGGAGTACAGGGCCATCAGCACCAGCAGAGGGAGGTTTCCCCACAGGCAGGAGAGGGTAGACAGAAAATCCTTCCAGGTAAAGTCAAAGTAGAGGAACCGTCCGACAGCCAGGGTGATGAAGTACAGGATCAGGGTATCGTAATTGGTGTCCTGGTAGACAAAACGGATATACAAGAGGATCAGCACGATATAAAAGGAGCTGAGCAGCCGTATGGAAGCTTTCTGTTCCGTGGAAATATGAGTCAGGCGAACCAGTACGATATCCAGCCAGTTGGTGGCGAAAACCGACGCCATGATAAAAAACAGCAGCAAAATGTTCTGGTAATTTTCCCAGTACGGGGCAGCAGCCGGTATCTTTTCGTCCAGTATATAGTACAGGGAAAGAAACAGCAGTACGGATGTGCTGGAGAAAACCATTTCGTAAAAACTTTCGATAAAGACGAAATGTTTTTTGCGCACCTGGCGCAAAGTGGCGGCGGGACCTTGTCCTGTATGATGGCGGCTGCTAAGGGCAGTCTGGATCCTGGCTGCGGTCAAAATGACGGCCAGTACCACAAAAAGCCCCAGAAAGGAAACCAATAAAAAAGAACCGGCATTTTTAAAATCAAAATAGTGTTGGATGTAATACAGTTTACTGTCCAAATAATCACCTCTTTCTTTTCAGAGACAGTATACGCTTCTCCTGTCCAAAAAACAACTGAACGAAAGAGAGAAAAACGGAAGATACCTGCTAAATAAGACAGATATCTTCCGCTTTTTTAAAGTTATTGGAAAAATGGCCGGATCATAGGATACAATCTGGTGAATTCCCGATACCGGGCTTCATATTTTGCAGTCAGATCCGGATCCGGTTCCAGTGTTTCCCGGATTTTTACGATCCGATCTGCGGCGGATTTTACATCCGGATATACGCCGCATCCCACGGCCGCCAGCATGGCGCCGCCAAGGGCAGGCCCCTCTTCCTGTTCCAGCACGTCCACCTTCAGATTCATGACGTTGGCGATGATGGTTCGCCACAGAGGACTTTTGGCGCCTCCCCCGCAGATTTTCGTCCGTTCCAGAGAGATTCCAAGACTTTTTGCCACTTCCAGGGAATCCCGAAGGCCGAAGGCTACGCCTTCCAGAACAGCTTGAGTCATATCGGCCCGGGCGGTGTCCATGCTCATGCCGATGAACATGGCGCGGACGTCAGGATTATTGTGTGGGGAGCGTTCTCCCATCAGATAGGGGAGGAAAAACACCTGATTTTCTCCCAGTTTACTGATCTGCGCCTGTTCCGCCGCATTGTCATCGGTGTGCAGGATGTTTTCCGTCCACCATTTATTGCAGGAGGCGGCGCTGAGCATACAGCCCATCAGATGGTAATGCCCGTCTGCGTGGGCGAAGGAATGCAGCGCATTGTGACTGTCCACGCGGAAGGTATCGCTGGAAATAAAGATGGTGCCGGAGGTGCCAAGGGAAATATTGCAGCTGGCATTTCCCACCGTTCCGGTGCCCACAGCTGCCGCCGCGTTGTCGCCGGCGCCGGCGATTACTTTTACTTTAGGAGAGAGGGACAGCTGCGCGGCGATGTCCGGGCGCAAAGTTCCGGTTACCTCATAGCTTTCGTACAGTCTTGGCAGCTGATCTTCTGTGATGTGACACAGATCCAGCATTTCCTTTGACCAACAGCGGTTTTTCACATCCAGAAGCAGCGTGCCGGAAGCGTCGGACAAATCGGTGCAAAAAGAACCGGACAGACGGTAAGCCAGATAATCCTTTGGCAGCATGATCTTTCGAATCCTCTGGAAATGTTCTGGTTCATGTTTTTTCACCCAGAGGATTTTCGGCGCTGTAAAACCGGCGAAAGCGATATTGGCGGTGCAGCGGGAAAGGGTTTCCTTTCCCACAGTCTGATTCAGATAATCGGTCTCTTCGCCTGTGCGGCCGTCATTCCACAGGATGGCGGGCCGGATCACCCGGTCCTGGTCATCCAGGATGACCAGGCCGTGCATCTGGCCGCCGAAGCTGATGCCGGCGACGTTTTCTTTGTCAAATCCTTCCAGCAGCTGTCCGATGCCTTTCATGGTCTGGTTAAACCAGTCATCGGGATTTTGCTCCGACCAGCCGCTGTGGGGAAAATACAGAGGATATTCTCTGGAAACCACGCGGAGAACCTGTCCGTCTTCCTGCATCAAAAGGAGCTTGACGGCGGAAGTTCCCAGATCTACACCGATAAAATACATGGCGGATCTCCTTTCTTAAGCAAACGGATTTTCCGTGGGATAGCGGACGCCGGCGGGGTGATTGTAGCCGATATCCTCCACCGGGACGCCGATGTATTTGAATACTTCATACAGCGCTTTTCCGAAATGGCCGAAGGCTACGGCTCCGTGATGGGGGAAGTTGCCTTCGATCAGTACATGGCGGTAGAACCGGCCCATCTGCGGGATGGCAAATACGCCGATGGAACCAAAGGAGCGGGATGCCACGGGAAGTACTTCGCCGTGAGCAATGTAAGCCCGCAGACGGCTGTCGGCGGTACTTTGCAGGCGGAAGAAAGTGATGTCGCCGGGGACGATATCGCCTTCCAGTGTACCCTGGGTCACCTCCTCGGGAAGGGAGCGGGCCATGATCAGCTGATAGCGCATCTCACAGAAGGAAAGTTTCTGGGAGGCGGTATTGCCGCAGTGGAATCCCATGAAAGTATCCTGTAAGGTATAAGGATATTTGCCCTTGATATCTTCTTCGTACATGTCTTTGGGTACGGTGTTGTTGATATCCAGCAGGGTGACGATGTCGTCGCTGACAAGAGTGCCGATGAATTCGCTCAAAGCGCCGTAGATATCCACCTCGCAGGAGACGGGAATGCCCTGGGCGGTCAGACGGCTGTTGACGTAACAGGGAACGAAACCAAACTGCGTCTGGAAAGCAGGCCAGCATTTTCCGGCGATGGCCACGTATTTGCGGCAGCCTCTGTGTTCCTTAATCCAGTCTTTCAGGGTCAGTTCATACTGAGCCAGTTTAGGAAGGATCTCCGGTTTCTTGTTGCCTTCGCCCAGTTCTTCTTCCATCTCGCGGACGATGGCCGGGATCCGCTCATCGCCGTCATGTCTGTGGAAGGCTTCAAACAGATCCAGTTCGGAGTTCTCCTCAATTTCCACACCCAGGTTATAAAGCTGCCGGATCGGCGCGTTGCAGGCCAGAAAATTTAAGGGACGGGGGCCGAAGCTGATGATCTTCAGATCGTTCAATCCGATGATGGCCCGGGCGATAGGGAGAAACTCATGGATCATATCGGCGCAGTCCTGGGCGTCGCCCACCGGATATTCCGGGATGTATGCTTTTACGTTTCTCAGATTCAGGTTATAGCTGGCGTTTAACATACCGCAGTAGGCATCGCCTCTTCCCTGGGTGAGGCTGCTGCCTGTTTCTTCTGCTGCTGCCACAAACATTTTCGGCCCGTCGAAATGTTTGGCCAGCAGTGTTTCAGCGATTTCCGGTCCGAAGTTTCCAAGATAGACGCAAAGAGCGTTGCAGCCGGCTTTTTTGATATCCTCCAGCGCCTGTACCATATGGATTTCACTTTCCACGATGCAGATGGGGCATTCGTAAATAGTTTCGCTGCCGTATTTTTTTATATAAGCGTCCACAAGCGCTTTTCTCCGTCCGGCGGACAGACTTTCCGGGAAACAGTCTCTGCTGACTGCCACTACGGCGATTTTTACTTCCGGCATGTTGATGTGATTCATAATCGATACCTCCTATAATGAAATATTGACGCCCATCAGACCGCAGAAAGCACCTTCGATTCCGGCATCCGGATGGGCGATGAGCCATTTGTTTCTGGCGGCCAGCAGCCGGTCTTCTCCCTCGTTTCCGCGGACTTCCTTTAATTCCAGGTTGGTTTCTCTGGGAAGGACGATGACACACTGAAATGTGTTGTCTTTTACGCTGACCGGAGCGTAGTGAAGGGTGGTGGCATAAAGCTGTACCCCGGCGCCGGCCGGCAGCAGGAAGGCCTCCACATTTTTGGTGTCGTAAGTAAAGTCCTGTTTGATGTCCTGCTGCATGCCAAGCAGCAGAATCAGGTCGGTGACGGCGATGTCCAGTTCAGAACTTCGGTGATATTCCAGTGCATTGAGCAGGTGGTTGGTACCATTGCAGAAACCGATCTGAATGGGAAGCTCTCCGAAAAACCTGTTTTGCAGCTGTTTGGCCACTGAAAGATTTTCCAGTTCTCCCAGGGAAGGCTGATAGATACACTGATCAGCAGGGGCGGGAGTGTGTTTCATCTCCTGGAGCAGAGGGGCAAAATCGTATCCTTCCAGCAAAGTTCCGTATCTGCGAAAGGACGGATCTGTGATGGCTTTTATTTCCATAAAAATAGACCTCCCTTTATTTTGGTAGGTCTATTATAGCAGTCTGTTTTTATCCCATCGACCGAAAACTTAGCCATTTTATGGCGATTTTTTATCCTTTTTGCAGCCTGCGGTATTCGCTGGGAAGGACGCCGTATTTTTCGCGGAACGCGTGGGAAAAGGATTTGCTGCTGGCAAATCCGTGGCGGGAGGCGATTTCACCGATGGGAAGGTCGGAATTGGACAGTTCCCGGTGAGCATATTCCAGACGCAGACTTTGCAGATACGTTTTGTAAGTGGTGTGAGCGTACCGGTGAAACATGCGGGCCAGATAGTTGGGCGAATAGCCGAAGGTTTCCGCCAGAGAGGTCAGAGAAAGATTTTGGTCGTAATGCTCCTTCATGTAAGCGGTAATGCGGGACAGACGGTTCAGGTTACGATTGCTTCGGATGACCTCCGGGCTCACATCCAGCTGCCGGCAGCGGGTAACCAGCAGATAGACGATCATATAAAACTGGCTTTGTACTTTCATTTCATATCCGGTATCTTTTTCGCAGTAGGTCCGGTACATATCTTTCAGAAGCCACATGATTTCCCCGTCATGATTGAGAGAACTTCTGGAAAAATAGATGAATCGGTCGTCGGTATAGTATTTTTCAAAGGTGGAGAGAGGAATCTGCAGTACGATGGTCAGGTTGGGCAAAGGGGAGGCGATGGAATGCACCTCGTTGGAATTGACCAGCATGAACTGCCCCGGCTGCAGAGGAAACTCCTTCTCATTGATGAAGAAGGTCAGTTCTCCTTCGAACAGGGCGAAAATCTCCACAGAACGGTGCCAGTGTCTGTCCCGGCGGTAATTGCCCTGGCGGCCTTCAAAGATGAACATTTTAAAAGGAATGTCTTCGTTTGGTAAAATCAGTTCGTGAGAAATATTCATATTCTGTCTCCAACAGAAAAATTTTAATAAGTTTTGTAGTAACTTGCAAATTTTCCGAAATTTTCTTGACGCGCAGGGAGAGATTATGTACAATATATCTAGAAAGATGCGTATAAAATACTGAAAATTTTAAAAAATTCACAAATCAGATTTATTCGTCACATCGGGAGTGATCCGGGCCCCGTCCCGTCACATCAGATATTTTTTCTGCAGCTGTGTTGGAGAAAAAGACAATTTCGGAAGGTTTTCCGTCGGCAGATTCGCCGCTTAAAACCAGTCCGTTATTGTTTTCCTTAAAATCCAACGGAAGCAGACGGGTGTAGCATCTGCCGGTTTCCTCATCCTGGACCTGCAGGGTGACGGCGGAGGCGGCGATATAGTCGGCAGGTTCGCAGGAAGCATACCGCAGTTCCATCTGTGCGTTGACAGCCTGCAGGATTTGTACGTGAAGACTGCCCAGCTTTTCCTGGGTGTCTGCGCCGGCGGCGGCAGCGAGATAATCGATGGTGCGCGCCATTTGCAGTTCGATTTCGGTATAAAGATCTTTCATGTTGTGTTTCTCCTTTTTCTATTCTGTTTTTTATTATAGAAGAATAAAGGAAAAATGAAAAGCGTTTTTACTACTTAAGCGACAGATGTTCTGCTACCAGGGATGACAGAAAAAGCAAAGGTTCTACCAGAAGGAGGTATTCGAATGATCAAAAAGAGACTGGTAATCAATGGATTGCCGCGTACCCTGCTTGTGAATCCGGATGACACCCTGGCAAAGGTTTTGCGCGAGCAGCTGCTGCTGACAGGTTGTAAGATCGGATGTAATCAGGGACAGTGCGGTACCTGTACGGTAATCGTGGATGGAAAAGCGGTTCGTTCCTGTATCATGAAGATGGGAAAAATCAAGGACGATACCGTGATCGAGACCATCGAGGGCATCGGTTCCGTGGACAATCTGCATCCGCTGCAGGTGGCGTGGATGGGTCATGGCTGTGCACAGTGTGGTTTCTGTTCTCCTGGCTTTATCATGTCAGCAAAAGTGCTTCTGGAGGAGAATCCTTCTCCTACCAGGGAGGAAGTGCGTCACTGGTTCCAGGTGCACCGGAATCTGTGCCGCTGTACCGGATATAAACCGCTGATCGACGCGGTGATGGATGCGGCTAAAGTGATGCGGGGCGAGATGAAAAAGGAAGACCTGATCTTCAAGCCGGTGGGCAACAAGATTCTGGGAACCAGTTATATCCGTCCTTCAGCGATCCAGAAAGTAACCGGTACCTGGGATTATGGCGCGGACATGGCGCTGCAGATGCCGGAGAATACAGCCAGACTGGCGCTGGTACAGGCGGATATCCCCCATGCCAACTTAAAAGGCATCGATTATTCTGAGGCGGAAAAAATGCCCGGCGTATATAAGGTGATTACTCACAAGGATGTAAAGGGCAAAAACCGGATCAGCGGCCTGATTACTTTTGCCAACAATAAGGGTGACGGCTGGGATCGTCCGATCCTCTGCGATGAAAAAATCTTCCAGATCGGCGATGCGGTTGCCATCGTTGCCGCAGATACGGAAGAGCACGCAAAGGAGGCGGCCAAAAAGGTAAAACTGGATCTGGAACCCCTGCCGGCTTACATGAGCGCTATGGAAGCCATTGCGGAGGATGCCATCGAGATCCATCCCGGTACGCCGAATATATATTATGAGACCAACTGTATCAAAGGGGAGGAGACGGCTCCCATCATGGAAAGCGCGCCTTACGTGGCAGAGATCGACGCTTACTCCAGCCGCCAGCCCCATCTGCATCTGGAACCGGACTGCGGTTTCGCCTATATCGATGAGGAAGGAAGACTGACGGTACACTCCAAGAGTATCGGTATCCATCTTCATTCTGCCATGATTACGGCAGGAATCGGAATCGAGCCGGAGAAATTCAGACTGGTACAGAATCCTTCCGGCGGTACCTTCGGATACAAATTCAGTCCCACCATGGAAGCTCTTCTGGGCGTGGCCTGTCTGGCGCTGGATGGACGTCCCTGCAGCCTGGTATACGATCAGTATCAGAATATTACCTATACCGGAAAACGATCTCCTGCATTCATGCACGTGAAGATGGCGGCAGATGAGAATGGAAAGCTGCTGGCCATGGAAGGAGACAACTATATCGACCACGGTCCTTATTCCGAGTTCGGAGATCTGCTGACCATGCGTCTGACCCAGTTTACGGGAGCCGGCTACGATATCCGCAACATCCGAAACAAGAGCCAGACGGTATGTACCAACCATGCATGGGGATCTGCTTTTCGCGGATACGGTTCTCCCCAGTCTTTCCTGGGATCAGAACTTTGTATGGATGTGCTGGCGGAGAAGATGGGAATCGATCCCTTCGAACTGCGTTTCCGCAATATTTATCGGGAAGGCAGCGGCTGTACCACACCGACCGGGCAGGAGCCGGAAGTGTACTGCCTGGAAGAAATGTTTGAAAAAGCAAGGCCGGTTTATTATGAAGCCAAAGAAAGACTGGCCAAGATGAATACGGATACGCTGAAATACGGCGTGGGCTTTGCCCTTGGCATCTATGGCTGCGGCCTTGACGGAAAGGACAGCTCCTTTGCCAATATTCAGCTGAATCCCGATGGAACCGTGACCGTATTTAATTCCTGGGAAGATCACGGACAGGGCGCCGACATCGGTACGCTGACCATGGCCCATGAGACGCTGCGGGAAGCGGGCATCACACCAGAGATGATCAAACTGGTTATGAACGATACTGCTCTGACACCGGCGTCCGGTCCGGCCGGCGGCAGCCGTTCCAATGTGGTGACCGGAAACGCCACCAGAGTGGCGGCGGAAATGCTGGTGAACGCCATGAGAAAACCGGACGGCACCTTCCGCACCTATGATGAGATGGTAGCGGAAAAGATTCCCACTTTCTATGAGGGAACCTGGGTAGCCAGCGCCTGCACCGACTGTGATCTGGAAACAGGACAGGGAGCTCCCTTCAGCAACTACATGTATGAGCTGTTTATTCCGGAAGTGGAAGTAAACGTACAGACTGGAAAGGTTCGTGTGATCCGTTTCACCACCGTCTGCGATTTCGGTACCATTATCAATAAGATCGTAGTGGACGGCCAGGTATACGGCGGATGTACCCAGGGCTTTGGCCTGGCTCTTTCCGAAGACTTTGAGGATTACAGCAAACATACCACGCTGGCAGGCTGCGGTATTCCTTATCCGGAAGATGTACCGGATGATTTCAATATTATTTATACGGAAACGCCAAGACCCCTTGGTCCCTACGGCGCATCCGGCTGTGGCGAAGGCCCGCTGACGGCAGGCCACCCGGCGATCTTAAGCGCCATCTTCAACGCCACCGGAGCGAGAATCACAGAGATTCCCGCCAGACCGGAAAAAGTGAAGGCAGCGTTGGATGCATTAAAGTAACCGGAAAATAAAGGGAAATTTATTTCCCAGTCCAGAAGCGGCAGGGATAATCAGCCAGTGATTATTCCTGCCTTCTTCTTACATGAAGGTGGGATTGGATATGGAAGTCAATCAGCAGAAACTGCATGAACTGGAGCAGCTTTGCGTACGGGAGCAGCCTCCCGCTGCCATGGCGGCCTGCCCCTTACATGTAAACTGCCGGGATATCTGCGGGTATATAGCCGCCGGAAGCTTCAATGAAGCCAGAGCAGTTTACGAAAAAAGCGTACCATTCCCGGAACTGCTTTGCCGTGTCTGCGAGCAGCCATGCCGCGGCGCCTGCATCCGGGGCAACTGCGGGGACGCCCTTTGGATGCGCAGCCTGGAGAGGGCTGCCTTGGATCTGGGGCAGGTAAAAGCAAAGCGGGTGTTCCTGCCGAAAAGAAAAGAACGGGCGGCTGTGGTGGGCGGCGGCATCACAGGGCTGACGGCAGCCATGGAACTGGGGAAAAAGGGATATCAGGTGACGGTCTATGAACGCGAAGAGACGCTTTGGGGGAGCCTGGGTCAGGACGGCCAGGCCAGGGAAGTTTTGGAGCGGGAGACGAAAAAACTGTCCCAGTACTCTATTTCTTTTCGAAAAGGGGAAGAAATTGCTGATCCGGCGTCACTGTGCAGGGAGTACGATGCAGTGGCGGTCGCCTGGGGGATAAAAGATCAGCCGCTGGCGGTGAACCGCGACAGTTTTCAGATAGAAGGAACGGCCATGTTTGCAGGGGGCGGAGCCATTGAAGAAAAGGCCGGAAGCTGTGTGGACGGTATGGCGCAGGGGAAACGGCTGGCCGTTTCTGTGGACCGCTTTCTGAAAAAAGTATCCATGAACGCGGGGCGGGAAAAAGAGGGGATTTTCGAAACGACGCTTCATGTCCGCTGGGAAGAGGAAGAGAAGAAAGATTCGCCCCTTAAAGAAGATGCGGTTCTGACAAGGGAGGAAGCCATGGCAGAAGCCGGGCGATGTCTGGACTGCAAGTGTACAGAATGTACGGATGCCTGCGCATTTATGCGCCATTATAAATCCTATCCCAAAAAATATCTGCGGGAGATTTATAATAATCTTTCCATTGCCATGGGAACCCGCCACGCCAACAAGATGATCAATTCCTGTACGCTGTGCGGCCAGTGCGCTTCTGTCTGTCCCCATGGCCTGAATCTGGGCGAGACGGTGCTGGAAGCCCGCAGGATTATGGTGGAGAAAGGAAAGATGCCTTCGTCTGCATTTGAATTTGCCTTAAATGATCTGGCCTACAGTAATTCTGAACTGGCCTTTCTCTCCCGCTGTGCGCCGGGAAGCAAACGCAGCGACTATGTCTTTTTTCCAGGATGTCAGCTGACGGCGGCCGCGCCCGGGACAGTGGAACGTACATACCGGGATTTACTGGAGCGCTGGAATGAAAAAACGGGTCTTTTGCTGGGCTGCTGCGGAGTGACGGCGGACTGGGCCGGCGAAACGGCTCTTTTTGCAAAGACAAAAGAGCAGCTGACGCGAGCCTGGCAGCAGCAGGGAGAACCGGTGGTGATCCTGGCCTGTCCCACCTGTTACGACGTTTTTCAAAGAGAACTGCCCCAGATTCCCTGCCTGGGTATCTGGGATGTTCTGCTGCAGACGGGACTGCCAGAAGGGTATGTGCCTGGCCTGAAAAAAGGCGTGATCCATGACAGCTGCGGCGCCAGAAGCCATCCGCAGATCCGCAGCGCCGTGCGGACACTGGCGCGGCAGATGGGGTATCGGCTGAGCGAAGAGCGGTATCATGAAACGCAGTCTCTGTGCTGCGGGTACGGGGGACTGGCCCCGGTCTCCAATCCCCAGGTGGCAGATGAGATGACAGAGCAGTGGCAGCAGGAAGATGAGGGACTTCGCCTGACTTACTGTGTCAATTGCCGGGATCGGATGGTAAAAAAGGACGGGAAGGCGGTACATATTCTGGAACTTCTCTATGACCCGCAAAGCTGTGAGACAAGACGTGCTCCCACCTGGTCCGTACGCAGGGACAATCGCTTTGAACTGAAAAGAAAAGTGCGGGAGGAGATCTGGCAGGAGAAGGTCAAAAAGGAGGAGCAGATGAAACTAGTCTATTCACAGGAAACAGAAACGCTGCTGGAGGAGCGGAAAATCCTGGAAAGCGATATCCGGGAAGTGCTGGAAAAGGCACAGCAGGGACGGCGTATCCTGGATCGGACCAGCGGGTGTTACATCGCCCACCGGCAGGTGGGAAATGTCACTTTCTGGGTATATTTCCGGGAAAAGGAATCGGGAGTTTATGAAGTGGTGCGGGCCTATTCTCACCGCATGACCATTACCGGAGAAGGGGAAGAGGCGTAGGATATGTCAGAAAAATATTATGAGAAGTGGGAATTCGAGCCGGGCAGCCTGATCTGCGACCAGTGCGGCGCTGCCATGGAGCCGGGAGAGATCGTGCTTCACTACATGGGGAGCGACTTTCCTGTGCTGATGCCGAAATGTCCGGTATGCGGGCAGGCATTTATACCGGAAGAACTGGCCCGCGGAAAGATTTTCCAGGTGGAGCAGGCGCTGGAGGATAAGTGATACAGGAGTGAGTCAATTTACCCGGGCACAGCGGCAGGGAGGAAGAACATGGAATTAAGAGAACGATTGATGGAACTGGGGTTTTCCGGATTCGAGTGTAGTCAGATGATGATGGCGGTGGCTCTGGAGATGGACGGACAGGACAACCCGGATCTGATCCGGGCTATGAGCGGTCTTACCGGGGGAATGGGACACAGCGGAGGCGTCTGCGGCGCCCTGACCGGCGGCTGCTGTGTTCTGGGCCTTCTTACCGGGAAAGGGGATCCGGAAGAGATGGAGCACAATGACAGCAGAAAGATTCTGCAAAGCTATATCGCCTGGTTTGAGGAAAACTGGGGAAACCGTTTCGGATCTTCATTGTGCCGGGATATTGTCGGGGGAGATTTTTCGAAATGTATGACGGTCTGTCTTCCCGTGATCGAATCCTGCTGTGAGAAAATCATGGAACTGGCGGAGGAATATGAACTGATGGGATAAAACACAGGACAAGGTGAGGAGAACATGAAAGCAAGATATCAGGATTATACGGCATTGATTGTGGCTGCGGGATGTTCCAGACGGATGAAGAAATTCAAACCGCTGCTTCCGCTGGGAGACGGCTGCATCCTGCAGTCGGTGATTGAGAATTTCTTGAAAGCGGGAATGAACAGAATCATCGTAGTGGTGGGCTACCGAAGGCATGAGGTGATTCCCCTGCTGAAAAAGCTGAAGGTCCGTTATGTGGAAAACCGGGATTACGATGAGACGGATATGCTGGAATCCATCCGTCTGGGGCTGGAAGCGGTGAAACCGGACACGGCCGGGATCCTGTTCTGTCCCGGTGATGTTCCCCTTATTTTCCCGAAAACCATACAGCAGGTCATTGAGGCGTATGAAAAGCAGCCAGGGAAGATACTGGTGCCGACCTGCAGGGGAGAGGCCGGCCATCCGCCCATCTTTTCCTGGGAAGTGGCGCAGCAGATTATTCATCACAGAGGCGAAAACGGACTGCGGGGAATCATCGGTGAGTATGAAAGCCGGCGGGAGGTCGGTTATCTGGAGGTAGAGGATGAAGAAATTCTTCAGGATACGGATCTGCCCTGTGATTATGAGAGACTGCTTAAAGCCTATGAGCAGCGCAGAAAGGAGGGAAGCCTTTGATATATCTTAATAATTCGGCCACGTCATGGCCGAAAGCGCCGGGAATGTCCGAAGCAGTCAAAGATACTCTGGATCGGATTCCGGCTCCCGGGAACAGGGCCACCTTTTCGGCGGATACGAAGGACGCGACCTGCCGGCAGGCTCTTGCCCGGATGATGGGGGCGGCAGACGAGAAAAATGTGGTATACACTTCCTGTGCCACAGCAGGACTGAATATAGGATTGCTGGGGTTCCCCTGGGAACCGAAGGATGTGGTGTTGACTACGGCTGCGGAACATAACGCGGTGCTGCGGCCGCTGTATTTTCTGCAAAAAGCCGGGAGACTTCATTATCAGGTTATGCCGGTGGAAAAAGACGGAAGACTTTCCGGCGAGGTTCTGCACACCTATCTGAAGGAATATCATCCGCGGATGCTGGTTCTGACCCATGCTTCCAATGTGACCGGCGCGCTCAACGATATCGACCTGCTGGCCGGGATGGCAAAGGAGGCGGGATGTCTGGTGTTTCTGGATGCTTCCCAGACAGCTGGCCTGTACCCTGTGCTGGCAAAGAAGCGTCAGCTGGATCTGGCTGTGGTGACGGGACATAAGTACCTGCTGGGCCCCCAGGGGACGGGAGCTCTTTACGTATCGCCAAAGCTGGATATCGCACCGGTTTTTACCGGCGGTACCGGAATCCGTTCCGATGAAGAAGAGATGCCCTGGGAAATGCCTTTGCGTCTGGAGCCGGGCACACTGAATGAGACTTCGCTGGCGGGTCTTCATTATGCGCTGGACTGGAATTTTGGCCATCCGCCCGATCTGGAAAAACTGATGGAACAAACCGGGATACTGGAGGAAAGTCTGCGCCGTCTGGGCTGCCGTGTCGTTTCGGTGTCGGGAGAAAAGACGCCGGTGGTTACCTTTGTGTCAGATCGGTATTCTCCGGAAGACATCGGAGATATGCTTTATGGCAGTTTTGATATCATCTGCCGTACCGGACTGCACTGCGCTCCGCTGATTTTCCCGTTCCTTGCCATGCCAAAACAGGGAACGGTGCGCTTCAGCCTGTCCCGGTTTACCACCAAAGAGGAAGTAGAACAGACGGTAGAAGCACTGGAGGCGATATTTTCATGAAAAAGATAAAATGCCGGAAGGCAGAAAACTGTTTCGCTAACGCAGAATCCTATATCTATACCCTGCCGGCGGATATTGACGATGCCTTTCTGGAAAAGCTTAAGACGCTGGGCAAACTGGAAGTAAAACGAAATTTTCGCCGCCCTTTTTTTATGATGGAGACGGAGAACGGCGTAAGGCTGAAAGGAATTTTAAATGACAATATTCTAAAAGCTGGGTTTCTGCCGGAAAAATGGGAGGAGCAAAAAGCGTGGCTGGAAAGATGGATGACCGGGGAGGAAAAGTGATGAGATCCGTGCTGGATTCCTGGATCAGTAAAAAACATAATCTTGAGGGGGAAGAACAGCTGCGCCGCTGGCAGGAAGAAAAGATCCGGGAGCTCTTTGTCTATGTCTGTGAGAAAAGCAGTTTTTACCGGAAACATTTTGCCGGATATTCTGTTCCAAAGAACCGGATGGAGTGGGAGCGTCTGCCGTTTTTGACGGCGAAGGATCTGGAAGAACACGGCCTTGAGATGCTCTGCGTATCCCAGGGAGAAATCGAAAGAGTAGTGACACTGAACACTTCCGGCACGTCGGGATCTCCCAAACGGTTGTATTTCACAAAAGAGGATCTGGAACTGACAGTGGATTTTTTCTGCGCCGGTATGGGAGAGGTAGTAAAACCCGGTGAAAAAACGGCGGTGTTTCTGCCCTGCAAAAGAGCGGGATCGGTTGGGGAGCTGCTGCAAAAAGGGCTGGGAAAACTGGGGGCAAAAGGATACGGGAAAGGACCGGTGAACGATCCTGGAAAGACGCTTATCTGGTTATCCCGGGAAGGAATAGAAGCTTTCGTGGGTACGCCTTTGCAGGCGCTGGCATTGGCGGAACATGAGAAAGCAAAAAGGCTGCCGCTGCAGCTGAAGAAAATCCTGGTCAGCACAGATTTTCTGGCGGACAGCGCGCGCAGACGGATCGAGGAAGGTCTTAACTGTCAGGTGTATAATCATTTCGGCATCACGGAGGCCGGACTGGGCGCGGCGGTGGAGTGCGGCTGTCATGAAGGCATGCATATCCGGGAAAATGATCTGCTGTTTGAGACGGTGGATCCCATCAGCGGACAGCCGGCGCCGGATTCCATGGAAGGAGAACTGGTCCTTACCACCCTGACCCGGCGGGGCATGCCGCTGATCCGTTACCGGACGGGAGATTACGGCGTGCTGGATCGCGGGATATGCCGCTGCAAAAGCAGGCTGACCAGAATCACGGGACTGGGGGGACGGATCGGCAATGCACTGGGAGAGACTGGGAATCAGCGTATCGGCATGCCGGATCTGGATGAATGTCTCTTTTCCATAGACGGATTGCTGGATTACGGTGTAGAATATAGGGAAAGGGAAAAAAGGCTGGATATCCGCCTGGTATTTTTCGGACAGGAAAAGGGGAAGGCGGAGAAGGCAAAAGCGTATCTGCAAAGTTTTATAAAAGAGAAAGGTCTGCAGGAACAGATTATTCGCCTTAGAGTGGCCTGGGAGGAGACAGACGGCTGGATTCCACAGTATCAAGGGAAACGATATATCAAATAAGAACAGGAAGACAAGGTATGAAAATCATTCTGATGCGTCACGGGGAAATCTGTCCGTCCGGTCTGGAAAAACGATATATCGGGCAGGGAGATTACCCCATGACGGAAGAAGGAAAACAGACAGTCCGGCAAAGTCTGCAGGCGCTGCAAAGGGAATTTCCGTCACTTTCTCTGATCTGCTGCAGTGATCTGAAACGGTGTGTGCAGACGGCCGAAATAGCCTGCGAACTGTATGGGCTGCCCTGGCGGCAGGATCGGCGGCTGAGGGAAATCTGTCTTGGCGTATGGGAAGGAATGACCATGAGAGCGGTTCGGGAAAGATTTCCGGAGGAATATCGCAGAAGGGGAGAGAGCCCGGAGCTTTTTCGTCCGCCGGAGGGGGAGAATTTTTGGCAGCTGGCAAGGAGGGCTCTGGATGCTTTGCACTTCTGGCTGAGGGAAGCAAAGCAGCCGGATCCCATGCTGGTGATCACCCATGCGGGAGTAATCAAAGCGCTGCAAAGTCTGACAGAAAACCATTCCCTGCAGCAGGTGTTTGCCTGTCGGGTGGATTACGGTGTGTATTATGTTATGGATCATCTGCCCGAACTTTGATTTTTCACTAAAAGGAGGAAGCATAAGAAATGAAAGAGATTGCAACGACAGAGGCAGTAGGCCACGTGTTATGTCATGATGTGACACAGATTATCCGGGGAGAGAAAAAAGGGCCGGCTTTTCGCAAAGGGCACGTGATCCGCAAGGAAGATATTCCTGTCCTTTTGTCCATGGGCAAGGATCATCTGTACGTGTGGGAGAAAAAAGAGGGGATTCTGCATGAGAACGAGGCGGCGCAGATTCTCTGCGAGATCTGCCGGAATGAGTATATGGAACCGTCTGAGGTGAAGGAAGGGAAGATCGAGCTGCGGGCCACAGTGGACGGTCTGCTGAAAATCCGAAAAGAGGGCATGATGGCCGTTAATCTTCTGGGAGAGATGATGATCGCCTCCCGCCATAACAATACGATGGTAAAACAGGGCGATGTGCTGGCCGGAACCAGGATCATTCCCCTGGTGATCGAGGAAGAAAAGATGAAAACGGCAAAAGAAGCGGCCGGAGGAGAACCGCTTCTGAAACTGATTCCCATTCAAAAGAAAAACGTGGGAATCGTTACCACCGGCAATGAGGTGTATTATGGAAGGATTCAGGACACTTTCACACCGGTGGTGAAGGAAAAGATAGAGGAATTCGGTTCTGCCGTGACGATGGAATGTCTGGTGGGTGATGAAAAAGAGAAGATAAGGGATGCTATCCTTGACATGATAGAGAAAGGCGCACAGATGGTGGTCTGTACGGGCGGTATGAGCGTGGATCCGGATGACCGGACGCCGGGGGCCATCGCGGACACAGGCGCAAGAGTGGTTACGTATGGAGCGCCGGTGCTGCCGGGAGCCATGCTGATGGTTGCATATTATAAAAAGAAAGATGGAAGTGAGATTCCGGTGCTGGGTCTGCCGGGCTGTGTCATGTATGCCAAACGGACCATCTTTGATCTGGTATTGCCAAGACTTCTGGCGGATGATCCCATTACCAGAGAAGAAATCGCACAGCTGGGCGTGGGCGGACTGTGCCTGAACTGTCCGGTCTGTTCCTTCCCAAACTGCGGATTCGGAAAAGCATAGGAGGAAGAAGGCGTGGATTATCGTAGTTTTTATCGGGAACTGAGCAGCCGTCTGGAACGGGAGACGGCAGTGAGAACAGGAACCGTCCTGGAAGGAGAACATGCGGGGGAAAAAATGATTCTTCCCCCGCAGGAAAAGGAAGAGTCCGGGGAAGTGATGGAGGAGACTTTTTTTGGAAAAATCCATGTGGTACTCTGCGGAGGGGGCCATGTATCCCTGGCGGCGGCAAAGATTTTAAAACTGCTGGATTATGAGCTGACGGTGATCGATGACCGTGAAGAATTTGCCAGTATACAGCGGTTTCCCATGGCGGATCACGTTCTGTGTCTGAATTTCGAAAAGGATTTTGCCGGGGTTTCATTCCCGGCCGGGGCATATTATGTTATACTGACCAGAGGACATGAGCATGACTATACCTGTCTGGAAAATATTATGAAGCGCCCTTACGGTTATCTGGGAATGATCGGCAGCAGAAGCAAAGTCCGTCAGCAAAAAGAAAAACTACTGGAAGCAGGCTTTTTGCAGGAACAGATTGATACCGTCCATGCCCCCATCGGACTTCCCATCGGCGGACAGACGCCGGAGGAGATTGCCGTCAGTATCGCGGCGGAGATCATCCAGGTAAAAAACCGTTCCAGCCGCAACGTGCTGGAGGAAGCGGTGAAGGAGGGGCTGGCCTGTCCGGAAGCCGGAACGGTGGTGACGGTGGTGGAAAAGGAAGGTTCTTCCCCCAGAGGAAAAGGAAGCCGTATGGTGGTGACAAAGTCGGGAAAAATCTTCGGTACCATCGGAGGCGGGGCTATCGAATACCGGGCGGCCCAAAAAGCGGTACAGTTGTGTGAAAGTAAGACATCCTTTGCATTGCAGCAGTATGATCTTTCCAATGCGGAAGCAGCCGATCTGGGGATGGTCTGCGGCGGCCGGGTAAAAGTGATGTTTGAGACATATCGTTGAGGAGGCATACATGGAAAAAGAACTGACGCATTTTGATCAGAAGGGAAATGCGGTTATGGTGGACGTGTCGGAGAAAAAGATTACCAGCCGGACGGCGGTGGCCAAAGGAACGATTTGCGTGAATCGAAAGATTATGGAAGCCGTCACCGGCCACAGTGTGAAAAAAGGAGATGTGCTGGGCGTGGCCCGGGTGGCGGGCATCATGGGAGTGAAGCAGACGTCCTCTCTCATTCCGCTGTGCCATCCCATCTCTGTCACGAAGTGCAGTGTGGATTTTGAAATTGACGAGGCGGCAGGAGAAATTACCGCTTTTTGTATGGTGAAGACCGACGGGAAAACGGGCGTGGAAATGGAAGCGCTGACGGGGGTGCAGGTTACCCTGCTGACGATCTATGATATGTGTAAAGCCATCGACAAGGGGATGGTTATGAAGGACATCCATCTGGTCAGCAAAAGCGGGGGAAAGAGCGGAGATTTTACGTATGAAGGATGAATTTGCAAGAAATATTGATTATCTGCGGATCTCTGTGACAGACCGCTGCAATCTGCGCTGCGTTTACTGTATGCCCGAGGAAGGGGTGGACTGCGCTTCCCATGACGACATCCTGCGGTATGACGAGATCCTGCGGATCTGCCGCGGCCTGACGGGGCTTGGGATCCGTAAGGTAAAGCTGACGGGAGGCGAACCTTTAGTAAGAAAGGATCTGCCCTGGCTGGCAGCCAGACTGAAGCGTTTAGAGGGAATTGAAAAGGTAACGCTGACCACCAACGGCATTCTTCTGCCGCAATATATGGACGAGTTAAAGAAAGCCGGAATCGACGGCATCAACATCAGTCTGGACACCCTGGATCCCGGTCTGTTTGAACAGATTACCCGAAGAGACCGGTTAAAGGAAGTAAAGGAAGGCATTGAGGCAGCTTACCGGTCAGGGATCCCTTTGAAAATCAACTGTGTACCGCTGGGGAATGCAAAACAGGATCTGATGGAGGTGGCTGCGCTGGCCAGGGAGCGGAAGATCCACGTGCGCTTTATTGAAATGATGCCCATCGGCTATGGCAAACAGTTTACTTTTCTGGGCGAGGGTGAGATTTTACAGATGCTGGAAGACAGATTTGGCGCGGTACAGCCCTGTGGGGAGCAGTTGGGGAACGGTCCCTGTCATTATTATTCCTTACCGGGATTTTGTGGAAAGATCGGTTTTATCAGCGCCATCAGTCATAAATTCTGTTCCGGCTGCAACCGCATCCGGCTGACATCCCAGGGATTTTTAAAAGCCTGTCTGCAGTATGAAACCGGATGTGATCTGAGGAAGCTGCTGCGAAGCGGCGCTTCGGACGAGGTGATTTTGCAGGCGGCCGAAGAGGTAATTTTAAAGAAGCCGAAAGGCCATCAGTTTCTGGAACGGGAAATCAGAGAAGAAGAGTCACACAGTATGGCCCAGATAGGAGGATAAAGATGTATCGAGTGGCGATTATCACGTCCAGCGATGCCGGTTACCGGAAAGAGAGAGAAGATGCAAGCGGCCCGGTTATCCGCGAGATTGTGGAACAAAACGGGTATCAGGCGGTATCTTATGTGGTTCTGCCGGACGAGCAGCAGATGCTGGAGGAGGAGATGAAAAAGATTGCGGATGAGGATCTGGCGGATCTGATCGTGACCACGGGAGGAACCGGATTTTCTCCCCGCGACTGTATGCCGGAGGCTACTCTGGCGGTGTCGGAGCGGATGGTTCCCGGGATCCCGGAGGCCATGCGGGCCTACAGCCTGCGTTTTACCAAACGCTCCATGTTAAGCCGCGCTGCGGCTGGAATTCGAAAGAAGACGCTGATCGTCAATCTTCCCGGCAGTCCAAAGGCAGTGCGGGAATGTTTGGAGTATATTATCACGGAATTGGATCATGGCCTTGGAATCTTAAGAGGAACTAAGACCAATTGCGCCAGGAAGTAAAGGAGAGAATGAAAATGGGAAAAGTAATGGCGGTCTGCATCAGCGAAGTAAAAGGGGTGCAGAAAAGGAATGTTCACCAGGCGAAGCTGATCGAAGACTGGGGACTGGAGAACGACGCCCATGCCGGGAAATGGCACCGTCAGGTGAGTCTTTTATCCTACGATAAGATCGAAGAATTTAAGGCCCGCGGCGCCCAGGTAAAAGACGGGGATTTCGGGGAAAACCTGGTGGTAGAGGGATTTGATTTTAAAAACCTCCCTGTGGGCACCCGTTTTCGCTGCAATGATGTGATCCTGGAGATGACCCAGATCGGTAAAGAATGCCATAAGGGATGTCAGATCTACCAGGTGATGGGGGATTGTATCATGCCAAGGGAAGGCGTGTTTGCAAAGGTGATCAAAGGGGGCGTGATCCGGGAGGGAGACGAACTGGAGATCATTTCCGAAAATGCATGATAAAACTGCCGTACAGATTTTTCTGCACGGCAGTTTTTCTTAAGCGAAAAGCAATAAAATACGATAATGGCTTTTTGAGCCCGGCATTTTATAATTTAACAACGTTTGCAGCCTGCATGCCGCGGGCGCCTTCTGTCAGATCGTAGGTAACGGCCTGGCCTTCGTCCAAAGACTTGAATCCTTCGCCCTGGATGGCAGAAAAGTGTACGAATACATCAGATCCGTCTTCGCTGGTGATGAATCCGTAACCTTTTTCAGCGTTGAACCATTTTACTGTTCCTTTGTTCATAATGATGTAACCTCCATAGAAATTGAATAATGAGTGTCACTGGCGATAAAAAAATCACCAGTTACCACAGATTATATTGTAAACATAATATAATCTCTAATAACTAGTGACTATTATATCCAATAACTACCCGATGTGTTTTCATTATATTCTGAAGATTATGAAAAGTCAAGGGCAAAAAAGGCTTTATTTCAATAGGGATATCGTGTATGATAAGAACAGGAAAATACGGTACAGGGAGTAAAGATATGAAGATTTTAATTAAAAATGGAAGGATTATTGATCCGGATACGAAGCGCGATGAGATTGCTGATCTTTACCTGGAAGACGGTGTGATCAAAAAGGTACAGAAATCGGTCAAAGAAAAAGCTGATGAGGTGATTGACGCTTCCGGATGTTATGTTATGCCGGGATTAATCGACATGCATGTGCATTTAAGAGATCCCGGACTGACGCACAAGGAAGATGTGGAAAGCGGAGCGAAAGCGGCAGCCAAAGGCGGGTTTACCACCATTGTGGCCATGCCAAATACCAGGCCGGTGATCGACGAGCCTACCAGGGTGCAGTACGTACAGAACAAAGCTGCTTCCTGTGCTCCCATTCATGTCCTGCAGGCGGGAGCCATCACAAAAGGACAAAAGGGCGAGGAACTGGCAGATATCAAAGGGATGATCGAGGCGGGCATCCCCGCTGTCAGCGAGGATGGAAAATCAGTGATGAATTCCCGGCTGTACCGGGATGCCATGAAGATTGCTGTGGAATATGACATTCCGGTGCTGGCTCACTGTGAGGATATCAATATGGCGGCCGGAGGATGTATGAACGATGACGAAGTGGCGGAAAAGTTTGGACTTCCCGGCATCAGCAACGCGGCTGAGGATATTATTATTGCCAGAGATATTTTCCTTGCCTTTGAGACGGGATGCCGTCTTCATCTGTGTCACTGCTCCACCAGCGACAGTGAGCTGATGGTGAGAGGGGCAAAGGCCAAGGGGCTGAAGATCACGGCGGAAGTCTGCCCGCATCATTTTACGCTTACTTCAGAGGATATGGTCAAAGGAGACACCAACTATAAGATGAATCCGCCGCTGCGTACCAGAAAGGATGTTGAGGCGCTGAAAAAAGGTCTGAAAGAGGACACCTTTGACGTGATCAGTACGGATCATGCGCCCCATGCCATGGAAGAAAAAGCGGGAAGTATGCAAAAAGCGCCCTTTGGTATCGTGGGACTGGAGACCTGCGTGGCGCTGGTGATTTCTGAACTGGTGAAACCGGGTGTGATTACTCCCATGCAGATGGCGGAGAAGATGAGCTATAACCCCGCTAAGATTTTGAAAGTGGACGGAGGTTCCCTGGCGGTGGGCAAACCGGCTGATGTGGTGATCATTGATCCGGATAAGACGTATGTCATCAATGCCAGAACTTTTGTGTCCAAAGGGAAAAATACTCCTTTTAACGGCAGAAAGGTCAGCGGTGAAGTGGCGGCTACCATTTGCGGAGGAAGGATCGTATACAGACGGGAAGAGAAGTAAATATAGTATAGGAGAAGACGAATGATTCAGAAATTAATTGACAATATCAAAAAGACGAAAGCGCCGATTGTCGTGGGATTGGATCCCATGCTTTCCTATGTGCCGGAGCATCTGCAGAAGAAAGCTTTTGCAGAGTACGGCGAGACGCTGGAAGGAGCGGCGCAGGCAATCTGGCAGTTTAACAAAGAGATTGTGGACGCCACCTGGGATCTGATCCCGGCGGTGAAACCGCAGATCGCCATGTATGAACAGTTCGGTCTGCCCGGACTTGCGGCTTTTAAAAAGACGGTGGATTACTGCCATGAGAAAGGGCTGGTGGTCATCGGGGATATCAAGCGCGGTGATATCGGTTCCACATCGGAGGCGTACGCGGTCGGCCATCTGGGAAAGGTGCAGGTGGGAAGCAAAGCGTATTACGGTTTCGACGAAGATTTCGTGACGGTGAATCCCTATCTTGGTTCAGACGGTGTGAAGCCCTTTATCAAAGTCTGCAAAGAAGAAAAGAAGGGACTATTCATTCTGGTAAAAACCTCCAATCCCTCCAGCGGCGAGTTCCAGGATCAGCTGGTGAACGGCCGTCCGCTCTATGAGCTGGTGGGAGAAAAAGTGGCTCGGTGGGGCGAGGAACATATGGGTGAAAAGTACAGCTATATCGGAGCCGTGGTGGGAGCGACTTACCCGGAGATGGGAAAAGTGCTGCGAAAACTGATGCCGAAAACCTTTATCCTGGTGCCGGGATACGGCGCCCAGGGCGGAAAAGGCGCAGATCTGGTTCATTTCTTCAATGAGGACGGTCTGGGAGCCATCGTAAATTCTTCCAGAGGTATCATCGCGGCATATAAACAGGAAGCTTACAGCCGGTTTGGTGAGGAAAGTTTTGCAGATGCTTCCCGCCAGGCAGTAATCGATATGACAGCGGACATTAACGGAGCGCTGGAAAGCAGCGGGAGATAAAAAGTATGAAGACAAAAGAATTATGCCGGGTGATTTCCCAGGAAATGATCAGCCCGGATATCTACAGCCTATGGATTGAAACAAAACAGATTGCCGCCCAGGCGAAACCGGGGCAGTTTGTGGCGCTGTATTCCGCAGACAAAAGCCGGATGCTGCCAAGACCTATCAGCTTGTGTGAGATCGGTGCAGATCAAAAAAGTATTCGCCTGGTCTATCGGATTGCGGGAGCAGGGACGAAGGAGTTTTCCGCACTGCGTACCGCAGATACTATTGAGGTGATGGGTCCCCTTGGCAATGGATTTCCCATGGAGGAAGCCAAAGGGAAACGGGCGCTGCTGATGGGAGGCGGCATCGGAATTCCGCCCATGGTGGAGACGGCAAAACAGCTGTCTGGGGATGTGACTGTGGTTTGCGGATACCGTGACGCGCTGTTTTTGACGGAAGAGCTTTCCCGGTATGGGAAGCTGTATGTCGCCACGGAAGACGGCAGCGCGGGGACAAAAGGAACGGTCATGGATGCCGTGAAAGAAGAGAAGATCGAGGCGGATGTGATCTTTGCCTGCGGGCCAAAACCTATGCTGCGCGCCATTCGGGATTATGCCCTGGAGCAGGATATTCCATGCTGGATTTCCATGGAAGAGAAAATGGCCTGCGGCATCGGCGCCTGTCTGGCCTGTACCTGTCAGTCGGTGAATGTGGACGATCATTCTCACGTGAAAAACAAGCGGGTGTGCAAGGATGGCCCTGTATTTCTGGCGACGGAGGTGGAATTATGATAAATACCCGAGTGAATCTGGCGGGGGTGGAACTGAAAAATCCGGTGATGACGGCATCGGGCACCTTTGGCTCCGGTATGGAATACAGTGAGTTTGTGGATCTGAATCAGCTGGGCGCCGTGGTGACAAAGGGCGTGGCCAACGTACCCTGGCCGGGGAATCCCACACCGCGGATCGCGGAAACCTGCGGCGGTATGTTAAATGCCATTGGTCTGCAAAATCCGGGAATCGATGTGTTTTGCGAACGGGATCTGCCCTTCCTGCAGAAGTTCGATACGAAAATCATCGTCAACGTCTGCGGAAAAACCACGGAGGATTACTGCGAGGTGGTGGAACGGCTGTCGGACGAGAATATCGATATGATGGAGATCAACATCTCCTGTCCCAATGTCAAGGAGGGAGGGATCGCCTTCGGGCAAAACCCCAAAGCGGTGGAGGCCATAACCGCTGAAGTGAAAGAGCGGGCGAAACATCCGGTCATCATGAAGCTGAGTCCCAATGTGACGGATATTACGGAGATGGCCAAAGCGGCAGAGGCCGGCGGCGCCGATGTGCTGTCACTGATTAATACCATCACCGGTATGAAGATCGACGTCAATCGCAGAACCTTTGCCATCGCCAATAAGACGGGCGGCCTGTCCGGCCCGGCGATCAAGCCGGTGGCGGTGCGGATGGTGTATCAGACGGCCCAGGCTGTTAAAATTCCCATCATCGGCATGGGCGGAATCGCCACGGCTGAGGACGCGCTGGAATTTATCCTGGCAGGAGCAACGGCTGTTTCTGTGGGAACGGCTAATTTTGCCAATCCCTGTACGACGCTGGATGTGATTGCAGGAATTGAAGAATATATGAGCCGGTTCGGTGTGGAAGATATCGGGGAGCTGATCGGAGCAGTGAAGTAAAAAATGCGGGAGCGAAAACTCCCGCATTTTTTAAAAATATTGTTCCCTCAGTTCTTCGAACTGTTCCTGGCGCAGCTCTTCTGCATGGTTTGCTGCCGCTTTATTGACAAAGTGCATGGGAATGGAAAAAAATCCCATAAGCAGCAGTCCGCCGATGATCATGATAATCAGCCAGCGGATGCCAATGGTCATGGAAGGTTTTTGCGTCAGATTTGAAATTTCATTGATATTCAAAACCTGTGCATACCGTTTTTTTCCACAGACAGGGCAGTGAAATTTTTTTGCAAAGCTGTGGTATCTGCGGCGGTTGATAAAAACGCCGTTTTTAAATTCTGTTTTGGTGGTATGAAAAGATTTACTCATAAAACTTCTGGTAAATTCTGCAGCGCTGACCTCGTATGCCGTACCGCATGTTTCGCATTTCACCTGACAGGTAATGTTCATGGCGGCGATGGCTTTTTTGCTCTGACGGATCAGTTGAGCGGTACAGAAAATGATCCATCCCAGCAGCAAAACTCCCATGACCACCGGCAGGATAATCTGTGCGTATATCATGCTCAATTACCGGTGGAAGTTGGCAGGAAGGGCCGCACCGCGTCCGCCAGATTATGGATGTTCCGTGTCTGAATCAGAACCGTACCGTTTCCGTGAAACTCATTGACCAGACCTTCTCCGGTGGTAAAGCCAAAGGTTCCAGAAGCCACCTGGATGCTGTAATCTAAAGAAGCGTCCCAGGCCACCACATGTTCATTGTCTACCCGGATGGGACGATCTGAAGTAACTTTCAGTGCTAGCAGATCGCCGAAAGCGGATACCAGCAGATCGCCGGTTCCCTGCGTTTCCATCACGAAAAGTCCTCCGGTTCCTCCGAAAAGCGCCTTGCCGATATTCTGAGATTTCATTACGTATTCCACAGTCTCATCGCAGGCAAGGAAAGCGCCGGTGTTCAGACGGTACTGGTTTGCGCCGCCTACTTTAAGGACGTGGATTTTGCCTGGGATGGGTGGAGCGATTCCGATTTCCCCGCGGCTGCTGGTTCCAGTGGCGTGGGTGATAAAGATACTTTCACCGCTGGTCAGCCCCCGGCCGATGGCGCCCAGCACGCCGCCCAGCCCCTTTTTGCTGCTGTTCATCTTTCCTTCCAGCACCACGTCAGAAAGATAGGCCATGGAGCCGTTTTCGATTTTGACGGATTCTCCGTCTTGTAAATGGATCTGCACCAGTGGGCAGTCAGAGTCGCCCAGAATGGAATAATTCATAATCATTATCCTCCTCTTTTTCTTTCATTGTATCATCTTGCGGGAACGGCTTACAACATTTTTTTCTTTTTGAAATAAATGATCTCCACAGTGATCAAAATGACGGCCAGAAGACACACCAGTGGGTAACTGTATTTCCAGTGCAGCTCCGGCATATAGGAAAAATTCATGCCGTACCAGCCGGTAAGCAGCGTCAGAGGCAGAAACAAAGTAGTGATGACGGTGAGCAGACTCATGACCCGGTTCTGGCGGGCGTCGATCATCGACTGGTAAAGCTCCCGCATCTGCAGCGCGTATTCCCGCAGCAGCTTCACATAGTCCAGCAGCCGGTCCATGCGGCGGGAATACTTTTTCCAGAAATCCCGGTTCCGGATGATATCTTTGTAAAGTTCTGTCTGCATCTGATCGCCGATTTCCAGCATCTGTTCATAGTAGGAATGAAAGTTGGACAGCCGTTTGCGGATTTTAATCAGGGACTGGAAAAACTGTTCGGAATTCTGGTTTGCCATGTTGTTTTCCATCTTATCCAGCTTCCCCTCAATGCGCTGCAGATAGAACAGATCGTTTACGGACAGATATTCCAGAAAGAATACGAGGCAGCTGTCGGGGGATTCGGTGTTTGATAAAAGAGGTTTCAGTTTTCTGTAATATTTTTTCATACGACCGCTGTCATCAATCAAAGTAAGGGAATCCGCGGTCAGGTAAAACCCAAAAGTCAGGCGGGGATTTTTCTGGCTGCTTTTTCGGGGAACGCGGATGGTTCCCAGGATACAGTCTGCAAAAGTCTCCGCCTTGCAGTAACGAATGGAATCAAAGCCGCTTAGAATTTCCTGGTGATGATCGTAGTTTTTTTTTTCGGCGCGGAATTCTTCCGATGTGATGATGCGGATAAAATCTGTGTGCTGTGGTGGCGTAGTCTGCATTTTGCCGTACCTCCCTGCTGTTTTTATTCACATCATATCACATTTTCATTTCCTGTTAAATGACCACTGAAGAATTTCTGTATTGCGCCATTGTTTCTTTTAGACGTTTTACATAATATTTGTAATTTTCCAAAGAAGTATGTGGAGCTGCCTGATGATCCGTACACACAATGCATCCGCCTTGTTTGATTACTGGAGTCAGGCGTTTCAGTTCTTCCTCAAAAAAAACAGACTGGGAGTGACAATTTTAAAAATGCTTTCCAATTGTTTCTAAGAAACATCTACCATAAATTGTGCAATGTCTTTGAGCATTTCCGGTTCATCATAATAAGCATATAGATGAGGTTCATTATCCATTAAAAATCGAGGCATCCAGAAAAAACCGCTTAAGCGCAGGCGGACAGCGTAATCACCGTTTCGGGTTCCTTCACGGTATTTGCCGTAGGCAGCTTCCTTGCTATAAACAGAAGAGCTGTTTTCTGTTTAGTTTTCCTTCAGTTTTCCGATTAGTTCCCGGATGACCCTTTCCTCCTGTTCCAGGTCTTCAGCGATCTCTGAAACGGATTTTCCTTTTTTCAATCTGCGTTTGGTCAGTTGGATCAGGAGAGATTCCCGCCCTTCCTGAAATCCCTCATCCCTGCTTTCCTTCTTTTCCTGCCGGATATGTTTTTCCGCATCATATTCGTAGATGCGCACATACATCACGATCGGTTCTCTCTTAAAAATTCCTCCAGGATCCCCTCCCGGATGCATTCGGTTACGGCGCGCTCCACCGCCTGGTTCAGCGGCATCTCTTCCGCGTAGTCCCGCACCCGCTGGGTATACCGGGCATAGTCGGCCAGGGTCTTGCAGGCATCCATCAGTTCCCGGTTGCAGCCCACGTTGATGTTAAGGATGGTGGCTTCCAGTTCCAGTTCAAAGGGGGCTTCCCCCTTGTGGTACAGCTCGGACAGCTTTACCGTCATACGGTCCGGCATCTTCTGTCTCCCGTTGTAGAAGACCAGGAACCTGGGCTGGGGGATGGCAATCCGTTTTGTTCCGTAGAGATTGGCGTCGCGGGTGAGAGCGGAATACAGATCCGTGACGTAGAAGAGAAACCGCAGGGGCATGTTGGGGTTGAGGGTGGATTGGTGTTCATACAGATACATCCGGGAATCGATGAGGAATGACAGGTCGTTTTGCATCCCCAGGTAGATGGCGTTCTCCAGGGTATTGACTTCCAGCAGATCAGGGTCGGTGTAATGGGTGCCGTTCAGGGCATTGTAGAGTTCTAACAGCCGCTTTTTCTCCTGAAAGAGCATGGCAAAGTCGGAAGATATCCCAAAAGAAATGGGGTTACAGAAAAGAGTCCAAAGATGTTCTGTATGAAATGCCCGAAACAAAATGCCTTTTAGGGATTATAATATAAAAGAATGCAAAATACTAGTTTTATTTTGAGTTTCGCGGGTTAAGGTAGCCAAAAGCAGAGGTTAATGCTATACTTATACCTTAAAATAGATCATAAGCAGTAGGAGACGATATGCAGAAAAACAAAACCCAAAATTTAGTATTGTGCTCTCTTTTTGTCGCGCTGATCGCTGCAGGTGCATTTATCAAAATTCCTGTTCCGGTCGTGCCGTTTACGCTGCAGTTCTTATTTACGATGATGGCAGGGCTTTTGCTTGGAGGAAAACTTGGCGCGGTCTCTGTGGGGGCGTACATTCTGATAGGGCTTCTTGGACTTCCTGTATTTGCAGAAGGCGGCGGGCCGGCGTATATCCTAAAGCCAAGCTTCGGATATATCATCGGTTTCGCGGCGGCGTCCTATGTGACCGGTGTCATTGCCAATCGGGTTCCCAATCCAACCTATAGACGGCTGCTTGCGGCAAATTTCATTGGCCTTGGCATCGTTTATCTGTTCGGGATGGTCTATTACTATCTGATGAGCAATCTTTACCTGGGAAATCCGATCGGTTTATGGCCGTTGTTTTTGTATTGCTTTATTCTGGCTGTACCGGGGGATATTTTGTTATGTGTTCTGGGGGCATTTCTTGGAAAAAGAATGATCCCGATGATGAGAAGCGACAGAATGTGAGGATTTGAAAATGAATTTAAAGGAATTAACAGACAAAGTTTTGAATGGACGGCAAATCACGAAGGAGGAAGCTTTGTTTTTATACGGGCAGCCTCTCTTGGAACTTTGCGGGAGCGCCGATGAGATCCGCAGGCGCTTTTGTGCCAATCGATTCGATATTTGCACGATTATCAATGCCAAGAGCGGAAGTTGTTCTGAAAACTGCAGGTTTTGCGCACAGTCGGCTTACAACCATACCTGTGCCGCCTCCTATCCGCTGCTTTCAAAAGAAGAAATTGTATCACAGGCAAGGATCGATCACGAGCAGGGCGTCCTGCGTTATTCCATCGTGACGTCGGGGAAACGCTTGTCTGATGAGGAAGTGGATGCGATGTGCGAGACTGTCCGGGAAATCAAAGAAAAAGTCGGGATCTTGGTCTGCGTTTCTTTCGGTTTGCTTAAGGAACAGCAGTTTCGTAAATTGAAAGAAGCCGGTGTGACAAGGGTACATAATAATCTGGAAACATCCCGCAGGAATTTTCCCAATATCTGCACCACCCACAGGTTCGATGACAAAGTACAGGCCATTCGGGCGGCTCAGTCCGCCGGTCTTTCCGTCTGCAGCGGCGGTATCATGGGGCTTGGCGAAACGACGGAGGATCGGATCGACATGGCGCTTACCCTACGGGAGCTTGGCATTCTCAGTGTGCCGGTGAATATGTTGAATCCGATCCCCGGCACGCCCCTTGAAAACAACGAGAGATTGACGAAAGAAGAGATGCAAAGGATCGTTGCCGTCTACCGCTTTATCCTGCCGAAGGCTTCCATCCGTCTTGCGGGCGGACGGGGGCTGTTGCCGGATAAAGGAAAAAGCTGTTTTACTTCAGGGGCGAACGCGGCGATTTCGGGCGATATGCTGACAACCGCAGGCATTACGACAAAAACGGATATGGCGTTATTAAAAGAACTGGGATATGAGGTGAAAATCTGCAATGAGTAAGAATTTATTTATTACCGGAACGGGAACGGATGTCGGCAAGACCTATGTGGCGGGGCTGATCGTCAAAAAGCTGCGGGCGGGCAAAGCGTCCGCAGCCTATTATAAGGCGGCGATGAGCGGAAACGAACGGCGGACAGACGGCACTCTGATACCCGGCGATGCCTTGCAGGTGAAAACGATGTCCGGGATAGAACAGCCTCTCGAAGAGATGTGTCCGTACATTTATGAGAATGCGGTCTCTCCCCATCTGGCGGCAAAACTTGAGGAAAACCCTATAGAAATGGAATGTGTGCTGGAAAATTTTGACCGTGTGTGCGGCAAATACGATTATGTCACAGTGGAAGGATCGGGCGGGATCTTGTGTCCCCTTCGCTTTGACGAAAAGAAGATCCAGCTGGAGGATTTCATCAAGGCCCGCGGTCTGGCTTGCCTGATGATCGCTGACGCTGGGCTTGGCGCCATCAACGCGGCGGTACTGACGGCTGAATATATGAAAGCTCGTAAAATATCTGTGAAAGGTATTATTCTGAATCACTATGAGCCGGGCAATCCAATGCACGAAGATAACCGGCTGATGTGCGAAGCCATGACCGGTTTGCCTGTAGCCGCCTGTGTCAAAGACGGCGATACGGATCTGGATATTCCCTTGGAACTGCTGGAAGGATTTTATGAAGAAAACGGAGGCGGCAGAAAATGATTTGGTATCCATATGAGCAGATGAAAACGATGAAAACGCCCTATAAGATTGTCGATGCCAAAGGGGTCTATCTGTATACGGAGGAGCAGAAACTGATTGATTCTGTGTCCTCTTGGTGGAGTGTGATCCATGGCTATAAACATCCAAAACTTGATCAGGCGATTGCGGCGCAGCTGAAGAAGTTTGCCCATGTGATGCTGGGCGGTTTGACCCATGATCCAGTGGAAAAGTTATCCCAAAAACTCCAAAGCTGGCTGCCCGGGGATCTGGATTACTGCTTTTTCTCGGATTCCGGCAGCGTTGCGGTAGAGGTCGCCCTTAAAATGGCGCTGCAATACTACATGAACCGGGGAGAGGACCGGCGCACTATGGTACTGGCGCTGGAGCACGCCTATCACGGCGATACGTTCAAGACCATGGAAGTGGGGGACGATGAAGACTATCACTTTGTTTTGAAGGCGTATGGGAAAAGCAGTCATGTCCTGCACATTCCCACGAAGATCAACGCCCTCGAACAGGCCTTTGCAAAATACCATGACCGCCTGAACTGCTTTATCGTGGAACCGCTGCTGCAGGGCGCGGGAGGTATGAGGATGTACGATATTTCCTTTTTGGAACGCGCGCGCAAGCTTTGCGATCAATATGGCGTACTCCTGGTTTTCGATGAAGTCGCCACAGGATTCGGGCGTACCGGAAACCGCTTTGCGGCGGATCTGGTTCTGCCGGATATCCTCGTCCTTGGCAAGGCTTTGACCGGCGGCTATATCGGTCATGCCGTCACAGTGGCAAACCGAAAGGTCTATGAAGGCTTTTACGATGACGACCCCTCTCATGCGCTGATGCACGGCCCCACCTTTATGGGCAATGCCCTGGCCTGCAGCGTGGCATTGAAATCCATCGAACTGTTTGAAGAACAGGATTATATGTCCAAAATCCGCAGGATCGAAGAGATCACCCGTCGTGAGATGGAGGGATTCTTCGACCCGCGTATCAAGGCAATCCGGATCATGGGCGGCTGTGTATGCATCGAGGTATACGATGCGGATACCATCAAGGGATATCAGCAATTCGCCTATGAGCGGGGCGTGTTCAGCCGTCCGTTTTTAAATTACCTGTATGCGATGGTTCCTTATATCATCAAGGAGGATGAATTGGTCAAAGTTCTGCAGACGATGCAGGAGTGGTTCTTAAAAACACGCTGAAATATTTCGGAGAAATTTTGCGCTTTTTAAACAGGATCTTTCCGGAACATGCCGGGTGTGACGCCCACCTGTCTGCGGAAACTGTGGATAAAGTTTTCCTCGCTGTTATACCCTGTGGCGTAGGCGATTTCACTCACCGACTGCCGGGTGGAGGTGAGAAGGTATTTTGCCCGGTCGATACGGCGCAGGATGATGTATTCATAGGGCGAGTAGCCGGTGCGGGCCTTGAACTCCCGGGAAAAGTGGGAAGGGCTTAATCCCACTGCAGCAGCCACATCCTGAACGGTAAGGGGCTCGTACAGATGACGGTGCATGTAACGGATAGACTGCGCGATGCGGTCGCTTCCGTCCGGGGATGCGGCCCGTTCATCCAGCAGCAGAAGGCAGAGCAGCCGGTGGATGAGCTGAGAGCAGACGGATTCACTGAGACGTTCCTGCGCAGCGCAGCTGCTGATCAGACGGTCAAGCAGGAAGGCGGCCTGGGTAAGCTCATGGGGAGTAAATGCCTGGCGTCCGCTTCGCGCCAGGAGAATAAGCCGGTAAAATTCCTGCGTATTCAGACCGTTGAATAAAAGCCAGGTAAACTCCATTCGTTCACGGGCATGATAGCGATAGGGCCTGCGGCAGTCAAAGAGCACCACCTGTCCGGCGCAGGCGGTTAAAGGCAGACCGTTTAATTCCAGCTCCATGGAGCCGGACTGGAGCAGAAACAGCATAATATTCTGGTTATGATCGCCCTGGCGGGCGATTTCAGACTGGTGACTGAAAGAGTACTCACTGCTGCAGAAGTAATGGCCGCAGCGCGTGGGGTAATAAAACAGTTCCCGGGCCAGGGAAGACGGTGTGAAAAAGTATCGTTCTGAGGTCTGGTGCACCCCTTTTTCCGGTATCAGCATAGATGACATTCCTCCTTTTTTTCATGGTAGCAGACCTGATGAAAACGCGCAACAGGAAACAGCAGGATTTCGCAGTTTTTTAGCGCTTTGTATCATTGGCAGACAGGTAAAATGGGAGTATAATCAATATCATCAAAGAGGAAACATCCCTCACGGAATATCAGTTAAAGGAGGTAGCAAATCATATGAAAATTGCGTTTGACGTTGACGTGCTCGCCAAGCAGATGTCGATTAACGACTATGTACACAAAGTAGCCGACTGGGGCTATAAGTACATTGAACAGTCTCCCCATCCGCGTATCAATCCTTTTTATAAGCATCCTCTGTTTTCCGAGGAGTGCCAGGCCGAATACAAACAGGCTCTTAAGGAGACCGGCGTGGAAATCTCTTCCTTCATCGTCGTATACCGCTGGTCCGGTCCGACGGAAGAGCAGCGCCAGCATGCGGTGGCGAATTGGAAACGGATCATTGAGATTGCCGTTGATATGGGAGTGCCGGTTATTAACACCGAGTTCTCCGGCGATCCCAACCAGCAGGAAATCTGCAACGGAATGTTCTACAAATCCATGGAAGAACTGCTGCCGATCATCGAGCGGGAAGGATTGCGTGTGGAACTGCAGTCCCATCCTTATGATTTTGTGGAACTCAATGACGAAGCATGTGACATAGTCAAATCCTTCCGTTCCAAAAACCTGGGATACGTATACTCCGCGTCCCATGGATTTTTCTACGACCAGGGCAAGGGCGATGTGCGCCATATGCTGAAATATGCCGGCAACGAACTGACCCACGTGCTGTTGGCCGACACCTGGAATCAGACCAAAGACTGTCGGTATATCCTGAATCCGCCATGGCTGAACAGCCGCGGCCGTGCAGACGTTACCATTCATCAGCATACGGCCATGGGCGAAGGAGAAGTGGACTTCGACGGCATCTTTGAAACGCTGCGGGAGATGGATTTTGCCAATAAGCAGCTGAAACCGGATGCGCCCAAGGTCGGCGGCGACAATATTATCTGTGTATCCTACTTCGGATTCCCGGAGAAGATGGACAAGCAGGCGCCGGAAGCTTTGGAGAGAATCAAAAAAGAACTGCTGTAATTTTGCATTTTAAGCCGCGCGGCGGATACCGTACCGTATCTGCCGCGCGGTATTTTTTATGAATTTCATAATCAATTGAAAATCTCCATCGGGTATGGTAAAATTGTAAAGAATTTAATGATCTGGAAAAGACAGGCAGTATGGAGGTTTTAAAATATGGAACAGTACAAGCAGGAATTTATCGAGTTCATGGTAGACTGCGATGCGCTCAAATTTGGGGAATTTACGTTAAAAAGCGGCCGTAAATCTCCATTTTTCATGAATGCGGGAGCTTACGTGACAGGTTCTCAGCTGAAAAAACTGGGAGAATACTATGCCCGGGCGATTCATGACAGGTACGGAGACGATTTTGACGTTCTGTTCGGGCCGGCCTACAAAGGGATCCCCCTGGGAGTGGTGACGGCTGTGGCTTACAGTGAACTGTACGGCAAAGAAGTGCGTTACTGTTCGGACCGGAAAGAAGAAAAGGATCACGGTGCGGATAAAGGCAGCTTCCTTGGCAGCAGTTTAAAAGACGGCGACCGGGTAATTATGATTGAAGATGTGACCACATCGGGGAAATCCATGGAGGAGACGGTGCCGAAGGTGAGAGGCGCGGCGGATGTGACCATTGTCGGCCTGATGGTTTCTCTTAACAGGATGGAAGTGGGAAAAGACGGCAAAAAGTGCGCCCTGGACGAGGTAAAAGAACTATACGGATTTGATACGGCTGCCATTGTGACCATGGAAGAGGTGGTGGAGCATCTCTATCGCCATGAATATAAAGGAAGAATTATTATTGACGATGCATTAAAAGAGGCCATCGACGCATATTATGAGCAGTATGGAGCCAGGTAATCATTGTGAGGAGAGATGGGAATGAACGAGAGAACGTATAAAATTATGTCCCACGCCGGCAGCGGCGGCATCGCTCTGGGAATCATCGTGCTGGTGACGGGGATTGCAGCCGGCGTGCTGATGATCGTCAGCGGCGCGCAGCTTCTGAAAGAAAAGTATAAAGTAACGATATAGAAAAAGGAGACTGTCTCAATCTGATTGAGGCAGTTTCATGTGTGTATGAGAAAAGCAGAGAGGAAAGGAAAAAGGTGAAAGCGGAAACGAAAAAACGCATTCGGATCATGAGCTGGATTCTGTTCATCCTGTATCTGCTCCTGCTGATCTATTTTCTCTTTTTTTCCGAGTGGTATGGAAGGAAAAACTGGGTGGAAGAGGATTACCGGTATAATCTGATTCTCTTCAAAGAGATGAAGAGGTTTTGGATATATCGGGAACAGCTGGGGATGAAAGCGGTGTTGTTGAATCTGGCAGGGAATGTGATTGGTTTTCTGCCCTTCGGATTCATATTGCCGATTATATGCAGAAAAACACGGCATTTCTGGCTGACCGGACTGCTGGGGTTTTCCGTGAGTCTGTTTGCGGAATGTCTTCAGCTGGTATGGAAGGTGGGCAGTTTTGATGTGGACGATCTGTTTTTGAATACGGCGGGAGCATTGATTGGTTATCTGCTGTTTGCAATTTGTGACGGAATAAGGAGATGGTATTATGAAAAAAAGATATCGATATCGTCTGCCTCTGAGTGAGGACGCCGTGGACGGCCTGGGATCGGTGCTGATGGCGGCGATTTCCGGGATCTTCCTGCTGGCGGCTGCTGTGATTTCCTTTGTTCTGGCAGGGAAGGCAGGGACTTATGTGGGGATTTTCGGGCTGATGGGCATTCTGCTGTCGGTCATCGGATTTATCACCGGCTTGATCAGTTTTGGAGAAAAAAAGAAAAATCATAGATTCAGTACGGCCGGATCGCTGGCAAACGGTTTGCTGGCGGTGTTTTGGCTGGCTTTGTTTTTGATAGGAGTGTCCTGAAAATGAATGAAAGACTGGAAAAACAAAAAAAATTTATCCTGGAGATCGATAAGGAAAAAAATATTTTCCGTCAGACCCATCTGACCGGATATAAAAGGCAGGAAAACGATGCGGAGCATTCCTGGCATATGGCGCTGATGGCTTGTTTGCTCAGCGAATACGCCAATGAGGAGGTAGATTTGCTGCATGTGCTGCAGATGATTCTGGTACATGATCTGGTGGAGATCGATGCCGGAGATACGTATGCTTACGACGACGCCGGAAACGCAACCAAACGGGAGCGGGAGGAAAAGGCCGCCGACCGGATCTTTTCCATCCTGCCGGAAGATCAGGCGAAAAAGATGCGGGATCTCTGGGAGGAGTTTGAGGCGGAAAAGACGCCGGAGTCGCTGTTCGCCCACGTAATGGACAATTTCCAGCCGCTGGCTTTAAACGATGCCAATGACGGCGGGGACTGGAAACGGAGAAACGTAAAAAAATCTCAGATTCTAAAAAGAAATGCCAGGACAAAAGAAGGATCAGAAGAAATCTGGAAATGTATGGAAGAAATCATTGACCGAAATGTGAAAAAGGGAAATATCATTGACGAATAGAGGTGACAGGATTGAATGAAATATTAGAAGAGCGGTGGCAGCTGGCACGGGAACGGATTTTGGAGATCCCCACGGAGACACAGGTACCGGAGCCCTACCGTGATTACTTTATCCGTACGGCAAGGTTTCTTAGGCAGGTATTCGGAATCCTGGATATCCGCAAAAGCGGACAGTGGGACGCCCTGACCCTTAAAGAGCGTAGGGAATGGAATCAGGTGCTGTATGAAGACATTCTTCCCCAAAATTATCAGAACTCCTATGGAAATCCCCGGTATGCAAAGACCATGCTGGGAAAGGATTTCGGGAAAGCGCTGAGCGCGCTGTACAGTCAGATCCGCGGCAGCATCGTCTTTGCATTTGAAGATAGACTGTGGGATCTTACGGTGCTGGGCGAGCTTTTTCTGGAAATTTACGGGGAGTTTACTGCTGACGCGCTGCCGGAAGCAGAAAACCTGCATCATATTCTGTACAGTTATATCCGGGATTACTGCGATGACATGATGGAGTACCGGGTGAGGGAAATGGTCGATCCCAAACTTGATTTTGCCGTATCGATCATCATGGAGAAAGATCTGACGGATCTGCGGTATCTGTATGATTTCGGAGAATATATCTCTGATAACGAATATAAAACGGCGGAATTTCTAAACAGGCTTTCCCAGGAAGAGATCGACCGGATGGCACAGACGTACACGGAAGGTTACCGGATGGGATTTATCAATAACGGCATTGATCTTGGCAAAAAGAAGACGGTCAATATCCGCTATACGCTGGGATTTGAGCGGATGATTCGATCTGCCGTGCTGCAGTTTGAAAAGATGGGGCTTAAGCCGGTGATTTACCGCAGCGCCACCCATCTGATCAATAAACGGCAGCATCTGCGGATCGGATATTTCGGCGGGATACCCAATCAGCAGTTTGATTATGATCACCGCAATGACGCTGCGTTATATCTTACGGAGGAAATGGTATCCAGAAAGCTGCGGGCGCTGCAAAATGGGTTTGAAAACTGCAAAGAGCTGGCAAATACCCACGCGGGTCCGGCTGTAATGGAAACCTTCGGGGAAACGCCATTTGTGCCAAAATCCGTTGACTGTGCGTATGAACTGACAGAAAAACAGCAGAAACTGGTGGTGCGGATGGACACCGAATCTTCCCAGATCACCAACCGGTATATCATAGGCGACGAGAGAAGCTTTACCATCATCGCCTGGCCGGTTCCGGAAATCGGAGAATCTTTTGAAGAGATTTTCCGTGAGACGATTAAGATCAATACGCTGGACTACAAAAAGTATCAGAAGATCCAGCAGTGTATGATTGACGCGCTGGATGAGGGGACTGCGGTGCATATCAAAGGAAGCAACGGCAACCGGACGGATCTGACTGTCTGCCTTATATCGCTTGCGGATCCGGCCAGACAGACGATTTTTGAGAACTGTGTGGCGGATGTGAATATTCCGGTGGGAGAAGTATTTACTTCTCCAAAACTGGCGGGAACCAGCGGCGTCCTCCATGTGACGAGAGTCTTTTTAAACGGACTGGAGTACCGGGATCTCTGGCTGCGGTTTGAAGACGGCATGATCCGGGACTACGGCTGTGAAAATTTCTCCGGGGAGGAGGAAAACCGGGCATATATCCGGGAAAATGTGCTTCATCAGCATGACGGCCTTCCCATGGGGGAGTTTGCAGTCGGCACCAACACGACGGCTTATGTGATGGCAAAAAAATATCAGATTTCCCCCAGACTTCCCATTCTGATCGCGGAAAAAACCGGCCCCCATTTTGCCGTGGGGGATACTTGCTACAGCTGGGCGGAGGACAATCCGGTGTACAACCCTGACGGGAAGGAAGTGATTGCCAGGGATAATGAGGTGTCTGTCAGACGCAGGGAAAATCCATCCGAAGCATATTTTGGATGTCACACCGATATCACCATTCCCTATGATGAACTGGAATATATCCACATTCTGCGCCGGGACGGGCAAATCCTGCCGCTGATAGAGAAAGGGCGTTTCGTACTGCCGGGAACGGAGGAACTGAACGTCCCATTTAGCGGTTGACAATGGACTTTGGGGTCTAGTACAATGAAAATTAATGAAAGATTTTGTAAAGCAGACAGGAAAAGGAGATAATTATGGCAAAAGTAGGAATTGTGATGGGCAGCGATTCAGATATGCCGGTGATGGCAAAAGCTGCCGATATCCTGGAAAAATTTGGAATTGACTATGAGATGACGATCATTTCGGCTCACAGAGAACCGGATGTATTCTTTGAATATGCGAAAACCGCGGAGGAAAAAGGCTTCAAGGTGATTATCGCCGGAGCGGGCATGGCAGCTCATCTGCCGGGTATGTGCGCCGCTATTTTCCCTATGCCAGTGATTGGTATACCCATGCATACCACCTCGCTGGGCGGCCGTGATTCGCTGTACTCCATTGTGCAGATGCCATCCGGCATTCCCGTGGCCACGGTGGCGATCAACGGGGGAGCCAACGCCGGTATCCTGGCGGCCAAGATCCTGGCCACATCGGATCCCGAACTGCTTCAGAAGGTAAAAGACTATGCGGCCGAACTGAAAGAACAGGTATGTGCCAAGGATGCAAAACTCCAGGAAGTAGGCTATAAAAACTACACAAAATAGAAGGGATAAAGCGATGATGGATTATAAGAAAGCCGGCGTGGACATCGAAGCCGGATATCAATCAGTGGAACTGATGAAGGAACACATTCAGAAAACCATGCGCCAGGAGGTGCTGACCAATATCGGAGGATTTTCCGGCGCGTTTTCCATGGATGCTTTTAAAAACATGGAGCATCCTACTCTGGTTTCCGGAACGGACGGCGTTGGTACCAAGCTGAAACTGGCCTTTGTGATGGATAAACACGATACGGTGGGAATCGACTGTGTGGCTATGTGCGTCAATGATATTGCCTGTGCGGGAGGCGAACCTCTGTTTTTCCTGGACTATATCGCCTGCGGTAAAAATACGCCGGAGAAAATCGCTCAGATCGTAAAAGGCGTGGCAGAAGGCTGTGTCCAGTCCGGAGCGGCGCTGATCGGCGGCGAGACGGCGGAGATGCCGGGATTTTATCCGGAGGATGAGTACGATCTGGCCGGTTTTGCGGTAGGCGTGGTGGATGAGAAAGACCTGATCACGGGCAAAGACCTGCAGGAGGGCGACATTCTCATCGGCATGGCTTCCTCCGGCGTCCACAGCAACGGTTTTTCGCTGGTGCGAAAAATTTTTGATATCACAGAGGAATCTTTAAATACTTATTACGATGAACTGGGGGCTACCCTGGGTGAGACACTACTGGCGCCCACCAAGATATATGTGAAAGCCCTGAAGGGAATAAAAGCAGCCGGCGTGCAGATCAAAGCATGCAGCCATATCACCGGCGGCGGTTTCTATGAGAACGTGCCCAGAATGTTAAAAGACGGCGTACGCGCCGTCATCGAAAAGGACAGTTACCCGGTGCCGCCCATTTTCCGGATGATGGCAAAAAAAGGCCAGATCGAAGAAAAGATGATGTATAATACATACAACATGGGTATCGGCATGGTGGTGGCGGTATCACCGGCTGATGTGGAGACAACGATGAAAGCCATAGAGGCGGCAGGCGAGCAGCCATATCAGATCGGCCGCATCGAAAAAGGCGAAAAAGGAGTAACATTATGCTGAGAATAGCGGTGCTGGTTTCCGGCGGGGGGACGAACCTGCAGGCGATTATCGACGGCGTGGAGCAGGGAAAGATTACCAACACGGAAATATGCTGTGTCATCAGCAATAATCCAGGCGCCTATGCACTAAAGCGGGCGGAAAAACATAAGATAGAAGGGGTATGTATTTCTCCTGCGGACTACAGGACGCGGGAGGAGTTTCACGATGCCCTGCTGAATAAACTTTTGGATCTGCAGGTGGATCTTATCGTGCTGGCAGGATGTCTGGTGGTGATTCCGCCGTCCATCGTGCGGGCGTTCCCGGGAAAGATCATCAATGTGCATCCGGCGCTGATCCCGTCTTTTTGCGGAACCGGCTATTATGGGCTGAAAGTTCATGAGGCTGTGCTAAAGCGCGGGGTAAAGGTGACGGGAGCCACGGTGCATTTCGTGGATGAGGGTACCGATACCGGGCCGATCATTCTGCAAAAAGCCGTGGAGGTCGAAGATGACGACACGCCCGAAATCCTGCAGAAGAGAGTGATGGAACAGGCGGAGTGGGTGATCATGCCAAGAGCCATTGACCTGATTGCCAATGACAGGCTGGTCATTGCCGACGGTGTGGTAAAGCAAAAGAAATAAAGGAGACATTTCGATGAAAGTTCTGATAGTTGGAAGCGGCGGAAGAGAGCACGCCATTGCATGGAAGGTTGCCCAGAGTCCCAGAGCGGAAGAGATATACTGCGCACCCGGCAATGCGGGAATCGAAGAGTATGCGCAGTGTGTGGACATCGGCGCCATGGAATTTGAAAAATTGGCTGATTTTGCCCAAGAAAAGGGAATCGATCTGACCATCATCGGCATGGATGATCCGCTGGTGGGCGGTATTGTGGATGTGTTCGAAGATCGGGGACTGCGCGTATTCGGACCGCGTAAAAACGCGGCGATCCTGGAAGGCTCCAAAGCGTTCTCCAAGGATCTGATGAAAAAATATGGTATCCCCACGGCGGCGTATGAAAATTTCGACGACCCCCAAAAAGCCCTGGCTTATCTGGAGACGGCTAAATTTCCCATTGTGCTGAAAGCCGATGGACTGGCGCTGGGCAAAGGCGTTCTGATCTGCAATACGCTGCAGGAGGCCCAGGAGGGCGTGCGCTCCATCATGATGGATAAAAAGTTCGGCTCCGCGGGAAATACCATGGTGATCGAAGAGTTCATGACGGGACGGGAAGTGTCTGTGCTTTCCTACGTGGATGGAAAAACCATAAAAACCATGACTTCCGCCCAGGATCATAAAAGGGCCCAGGACGGAGACCAGGGATTGAACACCGGGGGCATGGGTACTTTTTCGCCCAGTCCTTTCTATACAAAAGAGGTGGATGAGTTCTGCAAGAGCCACATTTATCAGGCAACGGTGGATGCCATGGCCAAAGAAGGAAGAGAGTTTAAAGGAATTATTTTCTTTGGGCTGATGCTGACAAAGGATGGCCCCCGCGTGCTGGAATATAATGCCCGGTTTGGTGATCCGGAGGCTCAGGTAGTGCTCCCCAGAATGAAAAATGACATTCTGGAGGTGATGGAAGCCTGTGTCGACGGCACGTTGGATCAGGTGGATCTGCAGTTCGAAGACAATGCCGCCGTCTGCGTGGTACTGGCCTCCGATGGATATCCGGTATCTTACGAAAAGGGATATGTGATCCGCGGACTGGAAAATTTTAAAGATAAAGACGGTTATTATGTGTTCCATGCAGGAACAAAGAAGACAGACAAAGGTATTGTCACCAACGGCGGGCGCGTGCTTGGGGTAACTGCCAAAGGAAAAGACCTGAAAGAGGCGCGGGCCAATGCTTATGAGGCTGTGAAACTGGTGGAGTTTGATAATAAATATTATCGTCACGACATCGGCAAAGCCATCGACGAGGCATAATTTTGTTGCAGAAAGGTTACTGAAAATGATTTACAATAATGTTTTGGAAGCGGTAGGCCACACACCGATGATCCGACTGAACCGGATGAACAGTCCGCAGAGCGCAGAAGTACTGGTGAAATTTGAAGGGCTGAATGTGGGAGGTTCCATAAAAACACGGACCGCTCTCAATATGATCGAGGATGCGGAGAAAAAGGGGATTATCACAAAGGATACGATTATCGTGGAGCCCACCAGCGGCAATCAGGGGATTGGCTTGGCGCTGATCGGGGCGGTGAAAGGATATAAAACCGTGATCATCATGCCGGATTCGGTCAGCGAGGAGCGAAGGAAACTGGTACAGCATTACGGTGCGGAAGTGAAGCTGATCCATGATGCGGGCAATATCGGAGAGTGTATCGATGAGTGTCTACAGACAGCTCTGACCATGGCGCGGGAAAATCCGAACGTCTATGTACCCCAGCAGTTTGAGAACCCGGCCAATCCCATGGTGCATCGCCATCATACGGGGCTGGAGATCCTGGAGCAGGTGGCAGGGCCGATCCATGGGTTTTGTTCCGGCATTGGTACCGGCGGCACCATCACCGGCATCGGGGAAGTGTTAAAAGCGCTGAATCCGGATATCACCATCTGGGCTGTGGAGCCGGAGAATGCGGCCATTCTGGCCGGCGGCACCATCGGTACCCATCTGCAGATGGGGATCGGAGACGGCCTGATTCCGGATATCCTCAACCGGGAGATTTACGATGATATTTATGTGGTGACAGATGAGGAGGCGATCCAGACAGCCAAAGACCTGGCCAGGAAAGAAGGCCTGATGTGCGGTATTTCCAGCGGCACCAATGTTGCGGCGGCGCTGAAGCTGGCGAAAAAACTGGGAAAAGGGAAAACCGTTGTGACGGTGCTTCCGGATACGGCGGAGCGGTACTTTTCCACTCCTTTATTTGAACAGGAATCCTGACATTTTTTATGCTCGACAGGAAAATCCATCCCTGTCGGGCATTTTTTTCTTGAAATTTAATGACAATTGTTATAAGATGTGTATAACAAAAGAGAGAAAGCAAGGTGATATGATGCTGGTAGAATTAATTCATATTGACTTTAACAGCGACGAGGCGATTTACATGCAGCTTCGGAATCAGATCATTCTTGGAATTGCCACTTCCAAGATCCGGGAAGGCGAGACGCTGCCTTCCGTACGCCAGCTGGCGGATATTATCGGCATCAACATGCATACTGTAAATAAAGCGTATGCCGTGCTGAAACAGGACGGTTTCGTCAGTATCGACCGCAGAAAAGGGGCGGTGATCTGTATTGATGCGGATAAGATCCTGGCTTTGCGGGAGCTGAAGGACGAGCTGCGAGTGGCTCTCGCCAAAGGCTGGTGTAAAAATATATCAAAAGAAGAGATACATGCGTTGATTGATGAAATATTTGAAGAATATTGTTAAATCTGGAGGAAATTATTATGAGAAAATATACAGAGCAGGCACAGGCCGCCCTGCGTATTGCAAAGGAGGCCGCCAGGGAGATGCAGCAGAACTATGTGGGTACAGAGCATCTGCTGCTGGGATTGGTGAAAGAGGAAAACGGAACGGCCGGCCGCGTGTTGGCGGAGATGGGGGTGGAGGAGTCCGCCCTTCGCAGCTATATCGACAAATTTATTTCCGCCCAGGGCAATTTGGCCGTGGATTCTCCGGTGGAATTTTCCAAGCGGGCTGAGCAGGTGCTGGAAAACGCCGGGTATGAGATGGAGTATTTCCACGAGGAGGAGATCGGAACGGAACATATTCTGATTGCCATGATCCGGGAGACGGAATGTGTGGGGATCCGGCTGCTGCATACCATGGGGATCAATCTGCAGAAATTGTATGCGGAGGTGCGGATCGCCATGGGGGCCGATCAGGTACAGATCAAAGAAGAACTGGAACAGATGAAGCCTTCCAAAGACAAGAAAGGCACGGCGACGCCCACGCTGGATCAGTACAGCCGCGATCTGACAGAGATGGCCCGCGCAGGTCAGCTGGATCCGGTGGTGGGACGCGACCATGAGATGAACCGGATCTTGCGTATTTTAAGCAGACGGACGAAAAACAATCCCTGTCTGATCGGAGAGCCGGGGGTGGGTAAGACGGCCATCGCGGAAGGACTGGCTCAGAAAATCGTAAACGGCGAGGTCCCGGATCAGATGAAGGGGAAACGGGTGGTGGTACTGGATCTGTCCGGTATGGTCGCCGGTTCCAAATACAGGGGCGAGTTTGAAGAGCGGATTAAGAATGTGGTGCGGGAGGTTTCCGCAAACAAAAATATCCTGCTGTTTATCGATGAGATTCATACAATCATTGGAGCAGGCGGCGCGGAAGGCGCGCTGGACGCTTCCAATATTTTGAAGCCCTCCCTCTCCAGAGGGGAAATCCAGCTGATTGGCGCCACTACCATCGAAGAATACCGGAAATACATTGAAAAAGACGCGGCGCTGGAGAGAAGATTCCAGCCGGTGATGGTGGAAGAACCGACTCCGGAGGAGGCGTTGGAGATCTTGAAGGGACTTCGCCCCTATTATGAAAAACACCATGGCGTTCAAATCGAGGACGAGGCGCTGCAGGCAGCGGTTTCCATGTCTGTGCGGTATATCAACGACCGTTTTTTGCCGGACAAAGCGATCGACCTGATCGACGAGGCGGCATCCAAGGTGCAGCTGTCAGGGTTTACCGGAAAGAGCAGACAGCCGGAATGTGAGCGGGAGCTGGCGGAGGTGATGCGCCGCAAGGAAGAAGCGGTAAAAGCCGGGGATATGGATCTGGCCAGGGAACTGCACCGGGAACAGGCGAAGCTGGAGGAAAAATGCAGGGCGGAAAAAGAACGGGCCGGGAAGAGCAGGAAAAAGCAGAACCGCAGCGTGACAGAAGAAGCGGTGGCAGATATTGTTTCCGGATGGACGAAGATACCGGTCTCCCAGCTGCAGGAGGAAGAGACGAAACGGCTGGCAAGGCTGGAGAGCGTGCTGCATAAGCGGGTTGTGGGACAGGAAGAAGCCGTGGCAGCGGTGGCAAAGGCCATCAAACGTGGCAGAGTGGGACTGAAGGATCCCAACCGTCCCATCGGATCGTTTCTGTTTCTGGGACCCACCGGCGTGGGAAAAACAGAACTTTCCAAAGCACTGGCCGAGGCGGTTTTCGGGACGGAGCAGGCCATGATCCGGGTCGATATGTCCGAATACATGGAGAAACACAGCGTGTCCAAACTGATCGGCTCACCGCCGGGATACGTGGGATATGAGGAGGGCGGACAGCTCAGCGAGAAAGTGCGCCGTAATCCCTACAGCGTGCTGCTGTTTGATGAAATTGAAAAAGCCCATCCGGATGTATTCAATATCCTGCTGCAGGTACTGGATGACGGCCATATCACCGATGCCCAGGGGCGGAAGGTGGATTTTAAACAGACCTGTATTATCATGACCTCCAATGCGGGAGCGCAGGCGATCATAGAGCCGAAGCGTCTGGGATTCAATTCCGGCAGCGATGAAAAGAGAGATTATGAATACATGAAGTCCGGCGTGATGGAGGAAGTGAAGCGGATTTTCCGGCCAGAATTTCTGAACCGGATCGACGACATCATCGTCTTCCATGCGCTGACCAAAGAAAATATCCGTCAGATCGTGACGATCCTTTTGAAAAATCTGCAGAAGAGATGCCAGGAACAGATGAATATCACGCTGAAAATCCGGACGTCTGTAAAGGATTACCTGGCGGAAGAAGGATACGACAGCAAGTATGGAGCGCGGCCGCTGAAACGGGCGATTCAAAGCAAGATCGAGGACGCCATGGCTGAAGAAATTCTCATGGGACATATCAAAGCCGGAGATACCGTCAGTGTGGGAATGCATAAAAAAGATGTTAAATTTTATGTATCTGACTAGCATAAAGACAGCATTTATTATATAATACAAGAGAACCAGATGATAAGCGTTCGTGATAATATACAACAGACTAGATTCCAGGAGGACGATTATGTCAACAGTGAAAGAGTTAATTCGTGTGGAAGAAAACGGCGCCATCAGCTTTGGGAATTATGAGCTGGACGTCAAATCAAAATTATCTGATTTTGAATGCAACGGAGACGTGTATAAAGTAAAGACCTTTTCGGAGATTACCAAGCTGGAAAGGAATGGAATGTTTGTTTATGAGTCGGTTCCCGGTACGACAGTGCTGAATCTGACGCTGAAAGAAAACGGTATGGAATTTTCCGTGGAAGGTCCGGAGGATGCCCAGATTACGGTGGAGATGGAAGCGGATACGGAGTATGAGGTGTTCGTGGGAGAAAATCTCATCGGGAAAATCAAGACAAATCTGGGAGGAAAGCTTTCTTTTAGCGTAGAACTGGAAAATGTTGACAAAGCGGATATTCGGATTGTCAGAGTGTGAGAAATAAAGATGCGGGGCTGCAAAAAATGCAGCCCCTTTTTTGGGTAAAAGGAGCGAAGGAATGGCAAAGGGTAAGAAAACGGTTTTTTTCTGCCAGAACTGCGGCTATGAGTCGGTGAAATGGATGGGACAGTGCCCGGGCTGTCAGCAGTGGAATACTTTTGTGGAGGAAAGTGTAACGGAAGCGTCTTCCGGGAAAAAGCAGCAGCGCAGCAGGAAGCAGCCGGTCAGTCTGGCTGAGATACAGACGGAAAAGGAAGAGCGGACGGCGACCGGAATCGGAGAGCTGGATCGGGTGCTGGGCGGCGGGATCGTCGGCGGCTCTCTGGTACTGGTGGGAGGAGATCCCGGAATCGGAAAGTCCACTCTGCTTTTGCAGGTCTGCCGCCTTCTTTCCCTGGCAGGAAAGAAGGTACTTTACATTTCCGGAGAGGAGTCGCTGCGTCAGATCAAACTGCGGGCACAGCGGCTGGGCAGCTTCAATGATAATCTTTTGCTGCTGTGTGAGACAAATCTGACAGACATCCGGGAGGAGGCCCAAAAGCAAAAGCCTGAGATCATGGTGATCGATTCCATCCAGACCATGTACAATGAGGATGTGTCATCGGCGCCGGGCAGTGTGTCGCAGGTGCGGGAGTCCACCGGAATGCTGCTGCAGATCGCCAAGGGGATGGGGATTTCCGTGTTTATCGTGGGGCATGTGACAAAGGACGGTTCCGTTGCAGGTCCGAGGGTGCTGGAGCACATGGTGGATACAGTGCTGTATTTTGAAGGAGACCGCCATGCCTCCTACCGTATCCTGCGCAGCGTGAAAAACCGTTTCGGCTCCACCAATGAGATCGGGGTTTTTGAAATGCGGGGCGACGGACTGGCGGAGGTGAGAAATCCGTCGGAATTTATGCTCAGCGGGAAACCGCAAGGCGCGTCCGGCTCCATCGTGGCCTGTTCCATGGAGGGGACGAGGCCGATTCTGATAGAAGTGCAGGCCCTGGTCTGCAGGAGTAACTTTGGTATTCCCCGCAGGACAGCGGCTGGTACGGACTTTAACCGGGTCAATCTTTTGATGGCCGTACTGGAAAAACGGGGCAGGATGAATCTTTCCGAATGTGACGCTTATGTGAATATCGCCGGAGGCATTAAGATGACGGAACCGGCCATCGATCTGGCGATTCTCCTAGCCATTGCTTCCAGTTACCGCGACATCGTCATCCCGGACCGGGTGGTGGCTTTCGGGGAAGTGGGACTAAGCGGTGAGGTCCGTGCGGTCAGCATGGCGCAGCAGAGAGTGCGCGAGGCAAAAAAACTGGGGTTTGAGACGGTGATCCTGCCAAGAGTATGTGAAAACACTGTGGGGAAAGCAGAAGGCGTGGAACTTGTTTTTGTCAGTACTATTGCAGAGGCAGTGGAGGCGATCCGATAAAATTAAAAAAGATGTTGACAGCGGCCGTAAGGTATGATAATATAACATCCGTTGCGGCTCACAAGTCAACAGACAGAAAAAAAGAAAAAGTGAAAAAAGTTGTTGACAAAGGATATGAGCTGTGATAATATAAACAAGCTGTCGCAAAGATAAAGAGTTTGACAAAAGCGACAGAAAGAACCTTGATAACTGAACAGTAAAACACAGATCCTTGAAAATTCTAAGAGAATCATTTTTAGAAGTAAGAACCAACAGTAAAGCAAGGGATAAGA
>DSTFC04002__coassemble_558_pt1 | contig 77243 bp, 74 predicted proteins | sample DSTFC04002__metabat2_high_PE_045 | metagenome-assembled genome bin DSTFC04002
AAATCAGCACGAAATAATCTGCCGGATGGGGCATCATTTAATTTGCCGGACAACAATATTACGGGCTTTCCGGCGCTTTTTTCAATTTTTATGTTTTGCCCCAAACCTACGTTATTCTTCGTAAACCTACGCAAATTCACGGGCAAAAGGTGTAGTAAATGGTGTAGTAACCCGGTGCGTTTTCAACCTGATTTTCTCTGCTTTTCCGGCGTGCCGATGTCCTTTAAATCAATGATTTTGGCCATCTGCTCCGCCGCCCGGTCATAGCTTGCATGAGTGTAGACATTCAGCGTCACGCTCACGTCTGAGTGCCCCATGACATACTGTAAGGTCTTTATGTCCATACCCTTATTTGCCATATTCGTACAGAAGGTATGGCGGAACACATGAGGCGTAATGTGCGGCAATGGCTTATCCTCTTTTGTGAAGTTGACGGATTTGCTCTCAAAGTTCGGGGCTTGTATCTCAAAGGAGTGATTGATTTTTTCTATGTTCTCTGGTTTCATAATGCGGTTCCTTTCTTTGGCGTGAAAAGGGATCCCATATCTGCCTTTTCCAACTGCAACAATTTTATCTTTTTATCTATTCCCCCGGCGTAACCCGTTAGGCTTCCGTTTGTGCCTACGACACGATGACAGGGAACAATGATTGAAATTTCATTGTGGCCCACCGCGCCGCCTACGGCCTGCGCTGACATACGGGGCAATCCTTTCTTCACGGCGATCTGCTTTGCAATTTCGCCGTATGTCATAGTCTGGCCGTATGGAATGGTACAGAGGATTTCCCATACCCCATTCTGAAAGGCTGTGCCGGTGAAATGAAGCGGTACAGTAAAATCCGGCTCTTTCCCCGAAAAGTAAATGTCAAGCCACTGTTTTACTTTTTCAAAAAGGGGAACTTCTTTTTCCTAATGCTCTTTGTCCAGATAAAGCGCAAAATATTTTTGCCCCTCGAACCATAATCCGGTTAAGCCAGTATCATCTGCGGCTAAAAGAATATCGCCAATAGGGGAACAATAATGACTGGTGTACTGCATTATCTCTCCTCCAATTCAAAATACTGATTAGAGTCCTGTGGAGCCTGTGTGCGTTCTGTGTTCGTGTAGGAACGGATTTCGGAGCAGACCGTAATTTTATAACTCTCAAACAGTTTTTCTCGTCCCTCTTTCTGGCTCATGCGGTGCTGCATGGCGTTTCTCCAACGCTCTACGGCGGCCTCGTCCGTCCATATATTCATGGACAGCAGTTTGCCGTCCTCATTCAGACTGGAAAACCGCTCTGCCCGGATAAAACCCTCAAATCCGGCAAGCAAAGGTTTCAACATAGCCGCAAGGTCAAGGTATTTCTTCATTCCGGCCTTTGTGGGCTTCACTTCAAACAAAACAACAATATTTGCCATTTCTTACTTCCTCCTATTTTCAAATCATTTCCGGCTTGCACCGTTTACAAGGGCGGTAGCCGTTTATCAATGCTTCTTCCAAAGTATCAAAAAACACAATATTTTTCTCTAATGGTGTGCGCGATGAACAGGACGGGCAGCAAACAATTTTCGTAGATTTTACTGCAACAAAAAATTGTCCGTCATACCGTTTATCCTTGTTTTTGACCGCTTTTATCTTTTCTTCTCGTTCCACGGCTTCCTCCTTTCTTCGGCGCATAGTCTTTCATGCCGGGAATAGCCCCGCCCGCAACAGCCCACAAATACAAACTGGCAACGCTGCAATAAGGGCTGAACCGCCTGCGGTATTTTTCAAACAGCTTGCGGTCTATTTTCCTGTGGTGGTAGACCATACGCAGCCCACGCTGGATTGCCAAATCGTCAAAACTGAAAATATCGGGACGCTGCAAGCAGAACAGCAAAATCATTTCCGCTGTCCATACGCCTATGCCTTTAAGGGAAGCCAATTCTTTAATTGCGTCTGCGTCCGGCATAAGGGCGATACGCTGCAAGTCAAATTCTTTATCCAGTACCTTTTTTGCAAAATCCTGAATGTATTCTGCCTTGCGAAATGTCATGCCAAAAGACTGTAATTCGGAAATGCTTGCTTCAGCAATAGCCGCAGCATTTACATCTCCAAAACTGTCTTTCATTCTCTGCCAGATGGTAGCCTGCGCCTTTGTTGAAATTTGCTGGCCGATAATGTGATGGACGACAGAGGAAAACAAATCGGTGTCTATCTCGCGGTCAACATGACCGATTTCATCAATGACAGCACCTAAGATTTTGTCCTTGCCTTTCAAATATTCCACTTCGGTTTTTCCATAAAGGAAATACAATCGCTAACCCTCCCCTCTGTCTTGACTTTTTCTTTTGGACATATTATGATTTTATCACAACAAACGGGCTGATACTATTATAAAATCACCGGATATTATCATTATATTTCCAAAGGAGAAGCGGTAATGGAAAATGGAAAAGAGGATTTCATCAATTCGGTCAATCTGAATATCAACACGGATTTTCCCTATCTGGTTCTTGATGTTATCAACGATAAATCCTATCCTAGAAATCCGGGCTTTCAGGTCATGCACTGGCATGAAGATTTGCAATTCATCTATGTACTGAATGGTATAATAGAAGTACGGACACTTGATAATGCGATACGGGTACAGGCAGGAGAAGCAATTTTTATCAATAAGAATGTAGTTCATATGGTAAGTCGGCTTGGAGATTGTCATTATAACAGCTTTATTTTCCCCGCATATTTCCTTGAATTTTATCCCGGAAGTCCGGCGAAAATCTTTGTTGAAAACATAACGGCAAACGAACAGCTTTCCGTTTTCCGGTTTTCTTCCCTTGTTGACTGGCATAAAGATATGACAGTGATATTACAGCAGTTAGTAGAGATTGAAAGAAATAAAACGGCATTTTATGCCTATGAGGTTTTAGTCCGGCTTTCTGCCCTGTGGCTAATTATGAGAAAAAACATAACAATCCCGCCAGAAGGAAAGGAAAGCGTTGTCAATCTTCGTATGCAAAAAATCCTTCGCTATATTGAAGAACACTACGCAGAGGACATTACATTAGCTGATTTATCAAAAAGCGCAAATATCAGCAAATCAGAGTGTTCCAGATGTTTCAAATTAAGTCTGAATACTACGCCTTATAAGTATCTCACTGAATATCGTCTGTCAATGGCAGCGCAGCTTTTGAAAACTACAAGAGAACCTGTTGGCAATATTGCGGCCAGCGTTGGTTTTCGCCAAATGAGCCATTTCGGAAAATGCTTTAGAGAAAAAACGGGCTATTCTCCGAAAGCATATCGTGAAGTGGAGAATAACCCTTAAAATCTGTATCATGCTGCGGAATAGTGGTCTGCTGTCTAATAAGTTCTTGTGTGTTACTTTATGGCACATGAGCATTTACTCAAGGCACATATTTACCCACATACAACAAGCGACGATACTCCTTTTTAAGAATATCGTCGCTTTGCTGTATCGTCTATAAAACTCGTCACATCAAGGCGCTTTCAAAAATGGTGTAGTAGTGGTGTAGTAAGCGCCCTTTTGCTTCACGAAACCATTGATTTTACTGGCTTTTCCGGGACTTTTCAAGATACTGCCGTGGCAGATGAATAGTATTTTTATCATATTTTAAAGTCCTCCTAATTTGCGTTAGTTTGCCCTGTTATGCCGCGATTTGCCGGGTATGTAGCTGCCGCTGAGATTGTTAAAAGAATCACAGAATAAGCAAAACGGGATAAAATGCGGCATACCCCGGCCGTCAAAAGTAGTAAAAACGTATTAGAAATTGGGGTGTGTTACTACTGCTGTTATTAGCAAACAGATCTATAGTATGTAACCTCAATCTCTTTTTGTAGCTTTAGTTAAACAGATGATTTTTCTGTTCTTGGAAAAAATTCTATTTTTAATTTTTCTTTTAAATATGACTTTAAAACAAAAATTTCTATTTTTCTTCCACCTCTAGGATAGTCTAAATAATATCTAGTATAATCACCTTCATTTTCTGGAGGAATAATTTTTAATATTCTTCGTTGTTTAGCAATGTCAGTAACTTCTTCGTTATTTTTTATTTCAGAAAGATTAATATCCCAGCATACAATACTATAGAGGTTATCAAAAGTATGGTTAAAATCTTTTGTTAAATAATTTTTAAATTCAACATAATAAAGCTTCGATGTTTTTATCGGTGATTTGTCGTTTTCTTTTACAATAACATCAATTCCAGAATGAGTATCATAGTCAAGTGGAACAAATGGGAAAATATCCGGATTATATGTACTTAATTGCATAAAAATAGTAAAAACACCACTTTCAAGATTGGGTTCCACCAATCTTATACCATTATAATCAGCAATCCTTGTCCTATTAATCCTATCTATTCTACGCTTAAAGTCCTTTTTTTCCTTTTCGGCAGTATTATATGCTGAAACTTCAGAATCGAGCCATTCTAAATCTATCCAATCGTCTCCTTGAATAATTTCGTTATAAATTTCTTGTACAGCTTTCTTTAAATCTTCTAATATTTCAGACGGCGTGTTATCAATAGATCCTCTATTTGCAGTCAACCTTAAATCTTGACAATTTACAAATGCATGAAACTTTGTATACTCCGACCCTTTAGATGTAATCCATTCGTTTTTTCTTTGGATGGGTATAAAGTCTTTACATAGCCACAAACCATATCTCTCCTGGACAGTATACGCCCCCGCTTGAGCTACTTTTCCTTTTCTTCTCAACATATTATTATAGCCGTATTTTATCTTATTTCCTTCAATGCAGAATACTGCATTAAACTCTATTTCCGGCATACTTTTTAAACGTCCTGTTCGTACAATCTTTCGACAATACCATTGTGGCGCTTCAACAAGATATTTTTCAAATAAATCTGACACACTACAACTTTCCGTGGGAAAAATATGACCAAAAGATAATTCTTCTAATTCTTTTTGGTCAACTCCTTTAAATTTTATCTTAACATCTTTGTTCTCTTCCTTACCAAATTCACACTCGATAGAGCCAAATTTGGTAAACCATAAAATATAATCTTTTAATTGATCATGTGTAAATTTTTCTCTGCGATCATTATTATAGCCAAGAATTGTTATACTTGTACCATGTTCTTGCATTTCCACATTTTTAGTTGTCACTGTAACTTTTGGAATTCTTCTATCGAATAATTCCCTACTGGGGTTCAACATAATAGCGCAATACTTTTTCCCATTACGTGTAGTGATAACTTCTATTTTTTTGCTATTAAAAAAAACCTTTGTCCCATGCCCCTTTTCACCTATAGTATCTTCATCATTTCGGCGAAGAGAATTACCTAAATCAAAAAATGACTTAAGGCCATCCAGGTCCATTCCAGTACCATTATCAGTAATTTGAATTTTTAATACTTTTTCACCATATATTTGTACCACACTAAAATCTAATAATATTTCTTTTGCTTGTGCATCAAAAGCATTACTAATAGCCTCTCGAACTAAATCAAGAGGATTAGAAAAGTCCATTGCAATCTCAATAAATTCCTGTACATCATCAACCTTCGGCTCAATAATTATCTCCTGTGTTTCCATCATTATCCTCCTCTGTATTTCAAGTAATTATTTACTTGATTGATTTATTACCACATTCCATATATACTCACCGTCTTCTAATATAAATTGGAGATCATAAGTATCTCGAAATACATTTGCATTTTAAAGGGTAAATCAGACAATACACTCTTTTAATTTTAAATACCAACATCCGCTCTGCATAATTCCTTAACCATGTCAAATATATTTATTGGCTAATTAATTATAGATCATTTTACCACTATATACAAGGAATGTTCTATGACATATAGCTACTCAAAAACAACGCCCTGCCATAGCAGAGCGCCTTCATTCTTTCCATATTAATTATATCGCCCGGAACATTTTCTGTGAAACTGTTCCCTCTCCTTTTATCTTTTCCATTTCCTTCCTGGCGTTCTCCAGTTCTTCCACCCGCTTTAACTCATCCACGACATCCTCCAGGCCCAGATGGGTATAAGTGTTCAGCGTTACTCCGATATCGCTATGCCCCATCAGATACTGGAGCGTCTTTGGATTCATACCTGACTTCGCCATATTGCTGCAGTAAGTGTGGCGGCATGTTTTTTGTCAAGTACTTTTCCCTGAAAAAAGCGTCGAAATTCCCTTTTTTCAGCAAGGGATTTTCCCTGCCTTCAGCGGGCATCATGCATCCCTGCGCATGAGGGCATGCTCCATTCGGTAGCTTTTCCCCTCGAAGATCAATAAATGTCCGTGATGGACAAGCCGGTCGATCATTGCAGCGGCCATCTGGTCATCCGTAAAGATCCCTCCCCATTTTGAGAATTCCAGATTGGTTGTCAGGATCAGGCTCTTGCTCTCATAACTGTCAGATATGACACGGAACAGTAGCTGGGAGCCATCCTTATCCACAGGTACATATCCCCATTCATCCAGTATGAGCATGTCAAGGCTGCGAAGATCCCGCAGAAGGCGCTCCAGTGTCCCGTTTTTCCGAGTTTCTGCAAGCTTCAGCACAAGTTCTGTTACGGTATAAAACTTCGTCTTGTAACCCAGATTGCAGGCTTTTACACCAGCCGCGATTGCCATATGAGTTTTACCGATGCCCACCGGGCCATAAAGCACAAGATTCTTTTTCTCTGGGACAAACTCAAGGGTTTCTAGTTCCTCCCTGCTGAATGCAGGGGGAAACTTTACGCAGTGATAACTGTATCCCTCAAAGGTCTTATAGGTCGGGAATCCGGCCCGCTTGATCAGACGCTTCCGGCGATTTTCATCCCGGAGAGTCCGTTCCGCATGCAGCAGTTCCAGAAGAAACTCCAGCTGTTTCTGCGTCCCTTTTTCCTGGCAGATCTCTGAGATCCTGCCCGAAAGGAAGAGCTGCCGGCTTGCTTCAAGGATCTGTGTGCAGAAATCCTCTTTCCTCTTTGGTGTCATCATGAAACAGTGCCTCCTTCCTTCAGGAACATATCATCATATACTGCAAGGGATGGACCTGTCTCCGGCGGTGTATAAATGCCATATCCGGTGATCCTTGCGGCAAGCACGGAAGCGTCACAGATGTTAATGCTGCCCCTCGTACACGCTATCTCCATCGCGCTGGCCGCTGCTTGAAAACCGTACTGATTCGTCAGCTCATTCATGATCCGCAGGCAGTCCTTCAGTTTCTCTTTCGGCTGCGCATCCATGTAAGCCCTTAAAGCATCCGGTGTTTCGCGGCGCAGTCCGCTGTTTCTCCCATGCTCCGGAGTTTTTCATTAGGACAGCCAGCGTGGTACTGTAATCGCTGATATCCGTGCGATTATCTCCGTACGCGCGCCGGTGAGTCGTGACGACCTGTCCGCCTTCTGTAAGAACGTCAACGGTATGGGCACGAATTCCCACCAGCACCTGTTTGTTTGTGTTTTCCGGCCTGGTAGAATAGAAATGCTTTCCATCCATACAGACTTTTCCGTAACCATCCGCTTTCAGCCATTCATACCGGCAGACATCGAACCGTTTTGGCGGCAGCATCAGGAGGGCTTTCCTGTCTTCTTCAAACAATTCCCGGATAGGGATCTGTTTCTTATAATGGAGTTCGGAAGCTTTCTTTTCATGGCGGGCAAGCAGCTTCCGGTTGTACTTCTCTATCTCATTGAAATGCGGGACCGGAACAAACAGGTTCGCACGGTTATAATCAACCTTGCGCTCCACATTTCCTTTCTCCCAGCCGGAATAGGGATTGCAGAAGCGCACCCGGAAGTGATAATGGGCACGAAAACGGGAGAAAAGTTCGGATTCATGGATCGCGTCGCCGATCCGCCGCCCGACACCGGTTGCATTGTCAAAGATCAGTAATGGCGGTACGCCGCCGATAAATTCAAAGATATCCTGCAGGCCCTGGCAGACACACTCCGCAGTTTCTCCGCCGAATACCTGGCTGTATCCATCATTGCTGTAAGGGAACGACACGGTCAGATATTTCTTGCGGCAGAGCTTCCCGGCCTCATAAAAGTCAGCTTCCCCAAAATCAACTTGTGCAGGTCCGGGATCCCAGATCAGTTCCAGGTTTGCTTTCTCCGTTTGGATGGAACGGCATTTTTTCATGTAGCGCTGGACGATGCTGTAACTCCCGGTATAGCCATGTTCCTCCACGAGACGCTCATAGACTCTCTGAGCGGTATGGTGCTGCTTTCGCCAATGTTTCTTGTCTTCGTCCAGCCACTCCTGGATGATGGGCTTGAAGGGATCCAGTTTGGATGGCTTCTCCTGGATAACGGGTGGCTGCGGTGAGAAATCATCCTGTGCAAGATACTTGCGTATCGTTTTGGGATCAGCACCTGTTTTTTTAGAAATTTCACTGATCCGGTATCCACAATTGCTCAAGTCTTTGATATGATTGATTTGGGACATAGTGAGCATCTTCCTTTCCTCCTCTATCTTTGGTGGTGCTTAGATAAAGGATAAATGTAGTGTAAAGGGGATTCAATATGTCCCGCTTTATTTAGGGAATTTCCCTTGCTTTTTTCAGGGAATTCTGACGCTTTTTTTCGGTAAATTTAGTGTATCATAAACAGCGGCAGACATGAGGGGTAATATTCGGCATCTGAACCCGGTAAATGTCGTTGTATCGTTTTACCATATGGTTAAATCGATGCTCCCAATGCATCGCCACCAACGGAAGGCCCTCTTTATCCGTAAACAAAAATCCTGTGTATCCGTCCACCACTCTCTCATACCTTGGTGCTTCCCGGTCCTCGATGATGGCCTGGAAACACCGGAATACATCTTCGGACGCAGGCAGCTTTCTGGTTCCTGCATTGGTTTTCATTGACTCGATAACCAGCCGCATATCAGAAGTTCTTTGTAGCTAGTGGTCAATGTTCAAGAACTGCCGCATCTGCTTTCTGGCAATTGCCGCCCTAATCCACAAAATCTAATCTTTATTCTTTCAGCATAGTCAAATAACTCTCCAGTCTTTCATTCACATACCCTGCAAACAGTTTTTCCATCGCTCCTAAATTATGTTTTACATGATACTCATCAAAAGCATTATAGTAAGCAACCCGATCTGTAAATTTAATATCAATCGGCGGATATACTGCTTTCATCAGTTCCAGATTTACAAGCAACCGCCCCGTACGACCATTACCGTCTATAAACGGATGAATGCCTTCAAATTCAATATGGAACCGTGCGAGCCTGGGAATAATATGCTCGGTGCTGTTTCTGTAAGCTTCCAGCAGCTGCTCCATCTTAGGTTGGATCAGATAAGGCTGTACCGGTTCATGTTTTGCCCCCATAATTCTTACTGGAACTCTTCTGTAAACCCCACGGTCATCTTTTTTATCCGCCAGTACCAGATAATGAATCTGCTTTATCACACTCTCTGATAATGGCACCTGCTCCTTTACCAGATCCTGTACAAAATAAAAAGCTTCTTTATGTCCGACCGCCTCCATATGGTCTTTGAGAGGCTTTTGATCAATCGTGAGACCACGCAGCACCATATCTGTTTCCCGCAAGGTCAGCGTATTACCTTCAATCGCATTGGAATTATAGGTATACTCCACCACAAATTCTTCTGTAAGACGCTCTGCCTCTCCTTCTGTCAATGGACGCCTGGTGTCCAATTCTGCTTTCTTTCGGTCAATCATCTCTAACAGACTTTCCGCAGACCTATATCGACCATCCTCCGGTTTCTTTGCCTCTTCCGGAATCTTCCAACTACGTCCCTCACGGATAACTCCCTGGATTTTTCCTTCCGAGCATAAGATTCGTACTCTTCTGTCTGAAATTCCCCACTTCTCTGCAGCTTGTTTCACTGACATATACATAAGTATTTCACCTCGCTTAGATAATAATATACCCCATTATCGGAATAATAGCAACGCTACCGGAATAATATTCAGCATTTATCGGAACAATGCAAAAAGATCCAGCAGATACCATTAGCTCTCCCGGATCAATGCTTTCACATTATTCACTTTTCTTTCCTCAGTAGTAGTAAATCCGTAGTCCCCCTCTGCCTCTCCCACCCCGATTTACCGCATTTCAGCCGCCAAAGGCCGCTAAGCAGCTCATACTCTGACTCTTGCCGTGGCAGATGAATAGTATTTTTATCATATCTCTTATATCCTTCAAAAGCCTTCAAACCTTAATACTGCGGGCTTTCCGGCACTTTTTTTAATTTTTGTGTTTTGCCCCAAACCTACGTTATTCTTCGTAAACCTACGCAAATTCACGGGCAAATAGTGTAGTAAGTGGTGTCTAAAAAATATTATTTCATACAGTTCATGACAACACTTACCATCATCTCCTTTTCTTCGGGATTTGATTCCGCGATCATAATCGTAAGCGCCACAATTGTATGGTCATCAATTAATTTTTCTTCATTTTTGAACAAAGCATTATTTTTATCTTAAATATAATGATTTCATTCTCATTAATCATCCCATTTCCTCATTTCGCAATAAAAATGATGTAGTATCGGTGTAATAAACGCCTTTCCTCTCCGTGAAACTATTTATACATTTACCTGATAAACAATTCTAAAATAATCCAAATAAGCCTTATATTTATCCTGTGCTGTCAGGCAGGTATCTGTCAGATACCCTTTCTCATTGTCCCATTCTTTCAGTCCTCGATAATAAAACAGTTTCAGGTTATCCTCGATGATAAACGGAACAATATTATACTTCATTTTCTACTCCAATGGTATTGGTCTCAAAAATATATCTGGTCTGATCGTGAGTCAGTCGGCTGCTCTTTTCTCTTGTTGGAACGCTCCGGCTTTTTGGTATCCTCCGGAATATTCCACGTCTTTCCGGTGAGAAACGCACCGTTTACTCTTCCCTGAGCACAGTAATTCCTTACACTCCGCTCTGATATATCCCATTTTCTGGCCGTTTCATTCACTGAAAGATATCGCATACTTCCTCCATCTATTTACAGTTATTATATCACGTATCGGCAATAAAAAAATATTTTACTAATCATATATATTATTATTGCCGATTCCAAAAGTTTTATAAAAAACCCGGTTCAATATAAAAAGAATAAGCGCATCACTATCTCTAATGATACGCTTCTGATATTCTGTTGTCAGCGGATGAGCCATCCGTAATCCTGCCTGCAATCCACCACATAATCTGCATAGACGGTATCGTCTATGATTTGAAAGATAATCATATAGCGTTTTTCAAACAAAATAAATCGGTAGGCATTTTTAGGAATGTATTCCCCGGAAAGCCACGGGCATCTCTGGGGCATGATTTCCAGTGAATTTGCCGTCTTTTCAAATTCCGCAGTCAGCCTTTCCGCTGCTTCCAGACTGACCTGCGCCAAAAAAGCGGCATGGGAAACAAGCATCCGTGTCGCCTGCTCTGATACGATGATACGATATTTACTCTGATTTTCCACAACCCGTCGCCTCCTTGATTGCGCTGCGCATCATGGCTGCGACTTCATCGACAGAATAACCTTTGTTTCCGTGCATCCTGTCCTCCTCAACTGCAAGCAGTTCCTCACGGAGTTTCAGCATCTTCTCCCTGCGGTTAAAGGTTTCAATATCCATAACGACTAAATCTCCCTCGCCATTCTTGGTAAGGAAAACCGGTTCTGCTGTCTTTCTGCACATTTCGGCAATCTCGTTGTAATTCTGGCGGATTGCTGCGGATGGACGAATATTCATATCCACACCTCCCGTTTGTATTTGGTAGTATTATTCTAATCATATTATACTCATTTTATGCCACCAGGTCAAGCCAGGAAGTCGCAAAGAGGGAGAGGGGGACGGAAGCGATTGCGGTATCAGGAATGGAGAACAGCTCAAATATGCAATCCTGGCAAAAAATAAGCGCATCACTATCTCTAATGATACGCTTATCTTCATCTGTTTACCGCCTCCTGCTCAAAAGACAGCAGTAAATCAAAAGCAAGATTAATCCTCGCTGTTGTTGATCGCTGCCTGTGCTGCCGCCAGACGGGCAATGGGTACCCGGTAGGGGCTGCAGGACACATAGTCCAGGCCGATCTTATGGCAGAATTCCACAGAACTGGGATCTCCGCCGTGCTCGCCGCAGATGCCAAGCTTCAGATCCGGCCGGGTCTGTCTTCCTCTTCTGGCCGCATCCGCCACCAGCTGGCCTACGCCGCTTTGATCCAGTCTGGCAAAGGGATCTGATTCGTAGATCTTTGCCTTATAGTAGGCTTCCAGGAATTTTCCGGCATCGTCACGGGAGAAACCGAAGGTCATCTGGGTCAGGTCGTTGGTACCAAAGGAGAAGAATTCAGCTTCTTCGGCAATCTCGCCGGCCAGCAGCGCCGCCCGCGGAATCTCGATCATGGTGCCGATGTGATAGGATATATCAGAACCTTTTTCTTTCTTCACCTGCTCCGCAGTTTCCACTACCACGTCTTTGACAAATTTCAGTTCCTTCTTGTCTCCAACCAGCGGGATCATGATCTCCGGCACGATATCCCAGCCTTTTTCCGCCTTGACTTCAATGGCCGCCTCGATCACCGCCCTGGTCTGCATGCGGGCGATTTCCGGATAGGTAACCGCCAGACGGCAGCCTCTGTGTCCCATCATGGGGTTGAACTCATGGAGTTCGTCGCATTTGGCCCGTACTTCCGCCTCGGTGATACCCATCTCCTGTGCCATCTGGGCGATATCTTCCTCGGTGGTGGGAACGAACTCGTGCAGGGGCGGATCCAGATAGCGCACAGTCATCGGTCTTCCCTCCAGGGCCTCGTACATGGCCTTGAAGTCTCCCTTCTGGTAGGGGATCAGCTCATTTAAGGCTTTTTCCCTCTCTTCCTGGCTGTCGGAGAGGATCATCTTGCGGATCTTGGGAATCCGATCCGGCTCGAAGAACATATGCTCCGTACGGCACAGTCCGATGCCTTCCGCGCCCAGTTTCACCGCATTGCGGGTGTCCGCCGGGGTGTCGGCGTTGGTCCGTACCCGCAGTCTTCTGTACTTGTCCGCCCAGTCCATCATACGGGCAAAGTTGCCGCCGATGGAGGCTTCCTGCGTAGGAATGTCTCCCAGATAGATATTGCCGGTGCTGCCGTCCAGGGAAATGTACTCTCCCTCTTTCACCGTCACATCACCCAGCTGGAAATATTTTTCTTCCTCATAAACTTTCAATTCGCCGCAGCCGGATACGCAGGCCGTACCCATGCCTCTGGCCACCACGGCCGCGTGGGAGGTCATGCCGCCTCTGGCCGTCAGAATCCCCTCCGATGCATGCATGCCTTCGATATCCTCCGGCGAGGTTTCCTGACGAACCAGGATGACCCGTGCCCCGCCCTCATGGGCTGCCTTGGCTTCTTCTGCCGTAAAGTAAACCTTTCCTGCCGCCGCACCCGGAGAAGCCGGCAGCGCGTTTCCGATCAGGGTCCCCTTTGCCAGCGCGTCTTTGTCAAAGGTGGGATGCAAAAGTTGATCCAGCGCTTTGGCCTCGATGCGGGTCACCGCCTCTTTTTCGGTGATCATGCCTTCGTCCACCAGGTCGCAGGCGATCTTCAGCGCCGCAGGAGCCGTCCGCTTGCCGTTTCTGGTCTGCAGGAAGTACAGCTTGCCCTCCTGGATGGTGAATTCCATATCCTGCATATCCCGGTAATGGTTCTCCAGCTTCATAGCCAGATCCATAAATTCTTTGTAGCATTCCGGCAGATCCTGAGCCAGACGGCTGATGGGCTGGGGCGTGCGCACGCCTGCCACCACGTCTTCGCCCTGGGCATTGATCAGATATTCTCCGAAGATTCCTTTCTCTCCGGTGGCCGGATTTCTGGTAAAGGCCACGCCGGTTCCGGAGGTATCGCCCATGTTGCCGAATACCATGGCCTGTACGTTGACCGCCGTTCCCCAGTCGCCGGGGATGTCGTTCATCCGGCGGTATACGATGGCCCGGTCGTTATCCCAGGAACGGAACACGGCCTTCACCGCTCCCATCAGCTGCTCTTTCGCATCCTGGGGGAAATCTTCTCCGTTCATGGCGTCTTTGTACACTGCTTTAAAACGGTTTACCAGCTCCTTCAGATCCTCCACCGTCATCTCGGTGTCATAGGTGATGCCTTTCTTCTCCTTCACCTCGTCGATGATCTTCTCGAAATAGGATTTTGGTACCTCCATTACCACGTCGGAATACATCTGGATAAAACGGCGGTAGGAGTCATAGGCAAAGCGCGGATTTCCCGTCTTTTTGGCAAATCCTTCCACCGCCTCGTCATTCAGACCAAGATTCAGGATCGTATCCATCATGCCAGGCATGGAAGCGCGGGCGCCGGAACGCACCGACACCAGCAAAGGATCGTTTACGTCACCGAAGGTCTTGCCCTGCAGCTCCTCCAGTTTTTTCAACGCGTCAAAAATCTGATCCTGTATCTCCTGGGAGATCTCTTTTCCGTTCTTGTAATAGTCGGTGCACGCTTCGGTGGTCACTGTAAACCCCTGGGGAATCGGAAGTCCCAGATTGGTCATCTCCGCCAGGTTGGCGCCTTTGCCGCCCAGCAGGTTTCTCATGTCAGCGTTTCCTTCTTTGAACAAATAAACCCATTTTACCATTAAATTTCCTCCTTAAGGGGTATTTCTATCTTTCATTCTAACATATCTGACAGGTCAGTCAAGAAAATTCTGCTAATCCTTGTGCATTTATAACAAAATTTCTGTGTTGAATAAAAAAATCCGCCGCCTAATCTCAGGCAGCGGATTTTCGCTACGATGCTTATTTATTTCTGTAGGTAGATTTGTTCATTACCAGATGTCTTGGCAGACCGTCTACCATCACAGGCTGCAGTTCGCCCATGATCAGCGGACGTGCATATTTGATATACTCGTCGCTTAAGTCTGTACCGTCTTTGGTAATCCACTCGGCCGGTACCGGTCTTTCCACGTTTGCAATGGCATGGATATCATAGATATTGTAGGTTACCTGATAGGGCTCGCGGTTTACCACTTCGATGGTAACCATCATGCCGGTCTTTCCGTCATCAGCAGCCTTGCAGGCTTCGTAGCCGGCGTTGAAGGCTTCGTTGATGTCGGTCAGAGATGCCAGGTGAGTTGCCGCTCTTTGCAGAGTGGAGTACTCGATGGCGCGGGATTTCAGACCCAGTTCCGCCTGAATCTTGTTAGCCAGTACCACTGCGCAGCCGGACAGCTGTTTGTGGCCGAAAGCGTCCACATAATCGGAAGCGCTTCCCAGCTCGCATACGAAACGGCCGTCAGCCAGTTTGATACCTTCGGATACGGCGATGACAACAGAGCTCTTCTCTTCAGAAAGTTTTTTCACTCTTGCCATGAAGTCGTCCATATCGAAATCGGTCTCCGGCAGATAGATCATATCCGGTCCTTCACAGTCCTCTCCTCTGGAGAGCGCTGCGGCAGCGGTCAGCCATCCTGCGTGACGTCCCATGATCTCCACAACCACTACGGTCGGTTTCTCGATACCGAAGCTGGAGTTGTCACGGATCACTTCTTTCAGTGAGGATGCGATATATTTTGCGGCAGAACCGTAACCCGGCGTATGGTCTGTGATGGGCAGGTCATTGTCGATGGTTTTGGGAACGCCCATGAATCTTTGCTTTTTGCCTTTCAGTTCGGCATAATCGGAAAGCATTTTGATGGTGTCCATAGAATCGTTTCCGCCGATATAGAACAGACATTCAATGTCATTTTTTTCCATGATTTCAAAAATCTTGTCGTAAGTCGCTTCGTTGCCCTCGATCTTCGGCAGTTTGAAACGGCAGGATCCCAGAAACGCGGAAGGTGTTCTCTTGAGCATTTCGATGTCGTTTTTGTCCTTTACATACTCGGAAATATCCACCAGATCTTCATTTAAAAATCCCTGGATTCCGTGATGCATGCCGTAAATTTTGTCATATCCCAGATCTCTGGCTGCTGCGATAACGCCTGCAAGGCTGGAGTTGATAACAGCAGTCGGTCCGCCGGACTGACCTACAACAATATTTTTCTTTGCCATAGTAATATTCCTCCTAAATGATTAAATAGATATCACTTCTCCACGATTGATTATAGCAAAAACCGCAGTTTTAGACAACAGTTTTTCGTCAAAAGCGCAATTTCTCAGCCAGATAACTCTCCAGATCCTCGATTTTGATCCGCTCCTGCTCCATGGTATCCCGGTCGCGGACCGTCACGGCGCCGTCTGTCTCCGACTCAAAATCGTAAGTCACACAGTACGGCGTACCGATCTCATCCTGACGGCGGTACCGTTTGCCGATATTTCCTCTGTCGTCATATTCGCAGTTGTAGGTTTTGCTGAGCATATCATAGATTTTAAGCGCGCCCTCGTTCAGTTTCTTGGACAGGGGCAGCACGCCCACCTTCACCGGAGCCAGCGCCGGGTGGAAATGCAGTACGGTACGCACATCGTTTTTCTCGGCGTCCAGCACTTCCTCGTCATAGGCGCTGCACAGGAAGGCCAGCACCATACGGTCGGCGCCCAGGGAGGGCTCGATTACATAAGGAACATATTTGATCTTTTTCTCATCGTCAAAATAGGTCAGATCCTGACCGGAAGTATTCTGATGCTGGGTCAGGTCATAATCGGTACGGTCGGCGATTCCCCACAGCTCGCCCCAGCCGAAGGGGAAGAGAAATTCCACGTCTGTGGTGGCCTTGCTGTAGAAGGAAAGTTCCTCCGGTTCATGATCTCTTACCCGGATCTCCTCGTCTTTTAATCCCAGTTCTTTCAGCCAGTTCAGGCAGAAACTCTTCCAGTAGGCAAACCATTCCAGGTCGGTATCCGGCTCACAGAAAAACTCCAGTTCCATCTGCTCGAACTCACGGGTACGGAAGGTGAAGTTTCCGGGTGTGATCTCGTTGCGGAAGGATTTTCCGATCTGTCCGATTCCAAAGGGAATCTTCTTGCGGGAGGTTCTCTGTACATTTTTGAAATTGACAAAGATACCCTGCGCCGTCTCCGGTCTTAAGTATACGGTATTTTTCGCGTCTTCTGTCACGCCCTGGAAAGTCTTAAACATCAGGTTGAACTGACGGATATCGGTAAAATTGTGTTTGCCGCAGGTGGGACAGGGAATCTGATGCTCCTCGATGAAGTCCCGCATCTGCTCCTGGCTCCAGGCGTCCACAGAAGTTTCCAGGGTAATGCCGTGTTCCTTGCTGAAGTTTTCGATCAGCTGGTCGGCACGGAAACGCTCGTGGCATTCCCGGCAATCCATCAGCGGATCGGAGAATCCGCCCAGATGACCGGAGGCCACCCAGGTCTGGGGATTCATCAAAATCGCGCAGTCCACGCCTACATTGTAGGGATTTTCCTGGATAAATTTTTTCCACCAGGCCCGTTTGACATTGTTTTTCAGTTCCACGCCCAGATTGCCGTAATCCCAGGTGTTGGCCAGTCCTCCGTAGATTTCAGACCCCGGATATACGAATCCTCTGGATTTCGCCAGGGCGACGATTTTGTCCATTGTTTTTTCCATCACTGTTCTCCTCTTTTTCTTTATTTTTCATTGAGATATATGATATAGGCATACTCATAGATGCTGGTATCCGCATTTTCATTGTCCTGCATCCCGTCGTCCTCCACCCGGGCCGTGTTCTCGCCCGTGATCGTTACGTTGCCGCTGACATACAGGATCTCTTCCGGCGTCTTTACCGTCACCGGCTCCTGCAGCAGGATTGCCTGGGCGTCGGGATGATCTGCCAGAACCGCCTTCGCCTGCACCTCTTTCTCTTTCCGGTCCAGGAACACCTCCGGAAGGCCGTATTCTTCCTGTGTTTCCTTTACCGTCCCCCGGTACAGTTCTCTTTGATTGAACGCCCGGTAGTCTTCGCAGGACGCATACTCCAGCGTCACGGTGACCGTCTGTGCTTTTTCATCCTGTTTGCAGGTTTTGACCCGGATAGAATTTTTTTCATGCTGTCCGTTGTAGTCGGCCACTGCCTGGTCAACGGTCTGTTCCAGCTCCCCGAAATCATACCAGGATTTGTCAAAGGATTCCACCGTCATGGCCGTCACTTTGCCTTTTCCATCTATGGAAATCGTGCTTTGATCCGCCCCGGAGCCGCAGCCGGTGAGAAGCACGATGGATATGCCGGCCAAAAGCGCTATGTATTTTTTCACAACATATGCCTCCTCAGCTTAAGTCTATCCTAGATTATAACCGCAGACGGCCATATTTTCAACACATCATTTCCAGTATTTCCAGACTTTTGAATCTTTTATCCGTGTACCGTTTCACGTAATCTTTCATTAAAGAAGCCAGGGATGAGAGCACCTCATCGGTGACGGTAAAGGTATAAAGTTTCTCCAGCGGAGCGGCGATAACATACTGGATCGTATAAAGAAGGGAGGGGGACAACGGAATTTTCCTCCGGCGCGCCGCCCCGCAGCCGCCGCAGAATACGCTGCTTTCCTCCACGCTGAAATATCTCAGATCCTCTTTTGTCCCGCAGCCGCCGCAGGCAAACACCTGGGGATATTCCCCGTTTAACACCATCAGCTTCAGTTCGTAGACGTACCGCACCAGTTCATTGGATATCTTTGGATTCCCGAGACTTTTCAGCGCCACAAACAGAAGATTGACCATGGAGGAACCGTCCACCCCTTCCCGGCCGTAGTAGTCGGCGAACTCCAGAAAGTAAAAGCCGTAGTACACGCCCGGTATCTCCCGGGCCAGATCGGTGAAATGGTGATGGATCTCCGCCTGGTACAGATTGTAGGCCGTACGCCCCTCATAGACATAAAATGTGGCGAAGACAAAGGGATTGGCCGCCGCCAGCAGCGGACTGTTGCTTTTTCTGGCGCCCCTGGCAAAGGCGGTGATCTTTCCCCTCTCCTTCGTCAGCAGTACCAGCCGTTTATCGTATTCGCCCGAAGGCGCCGCCAGCAGGACGACGCCGTTTACCGTTACAGGTCCATTCATGGTTTTCTATACTTCTTTCCTGTCGTAGCCGAAATTTTTTATGAGAAAATCGCTGTCCCTCCAGTCTTTTTTCACCTTCACCCACAGCTTCAGATTGACCTTTCCTTCCACCAGACGCTCGATCTCGTAGCGGGCGTTGCTGCCGATCTTTTTCAGCATGGCGCCCTGCTTGCCGATGATGATGCCTTTATGGGACTCCTTCTCGCAGACGATGGTGGCATCGATGTCGGTGACCGAACCTCTGGGACGTTTTTTCATCAGATCCACAGAGACGGCGATACCGTGGGGGATTTCGTCATCCAGCGCATGCAGCGCCTTCTCCCGGATAATCTCCGCCACGATCTGGCGCACCGGCTGATCGGTAACCACATCCTCATCGTAATACCGTGGGCCGTAGGGCAGGTATTTGAAAATCGTCTCGATGATATCGTCGGTATTTATTCCCCGCAGCGCGGAGACGGGAATGATTTCGTCAAAATCATACAGCTTCCGATACGCGTCGATAAAGGGCAGAATCTCTTCTTTTTTTACCGTATCGATTTTGTTGATCACCAGAATCACCGGCAGGCGAACGCTCCCCAGCTGTCCGGCGATATGCCGGTCGCCGGGTCCGATATAGTCGGAAGGTTCCACCAGCCAGAGGATCACATCCACATCTTTGAGCGTTCTGGAGGCCACGTCCACCATGTACTCGCCCAGCCGGGTTTTTGCTTTGTGGATCCCCGGCGTGTCCAGGAAAATGATCTGTCCCTGTTCGCAGGTGTAAACCGTCTGGATCCGATTGCGGGTAGTCTGGGGCTTTTTGGATGTGATGGCGATCTTCTGTCCCACCAGCTGGTTCATCAGGGTGGATTTCCCCACGTTTGGCCGGCCGATGATGGCCGCAAATCCTGATTTATGTTCCTTTTTTTCCATACTGTATCCTCGTCATTCCTGTCCGATCAGATGCTTTACAGACAGGAATCTTTCTTCATTCTTTTCAATGGCGGCTTCGCTGCCGATAACGCACAGATTGCCCTGCTCAAGCACCGCCTCCACGATATCCGCCAGTCTGCGTATATCTTTTTCATCCGCGTTCAGGATCTCATCTCTTTCTTTTTGCATCTGTTCCCGGGTCACGCCCGCATAGTAAGCGTGGAAGGAGAGCATCCCTTTCCCCTGGGGGGTAAGCGGCGTATCCAGTCCGCTGACGGTACCGATGATATACTTGGTCATCTCCCTCTCATCCGCCGTAAAGCTTCGCAGGTAATCCGGAATGCCTTCGTAGACGGAAATGGTTTTTTCCAGATGGGGATCCCGGTAGGACACAAAGTAGGCGTCTCCGGTACGTTTAAACCCGCTCATGCAGCCGTAGGCTCCGCCTTTGACACGGATATTGTTCCAGAGATAGTCGTAACTCATGATCATCCGCAGGATCTGCAGCGCTCCCGTGTAAGGATAGCCGGCTTTTTTGAAATTGCCGCCCACCGCCACATACTGTACCTGTCCCGAAGTCATAAAGCCCTCGTTTTTCTTTTCCGGGACAAAGGAAACGGTTCGTTCCTCCACCGGTTCGTTGCAGAGCATACTGTCAAACTGCGGAATACTTTCTTCCAAAACCCGGAAACCTTCCCGGTCCGCCGTGTAATCAATATGAAAATTCTCCCGGCGGAAAATATATTTCATCAGCTCTTTCAGGTTGGCGATAATCTCTTCCTTGCAGCTTTCATACTGTTCTTCCAGTTTTTCGATAAATTTATAGTAACCGATGCCGCTGATCTGCTCCTGCAGACAGCCGCTGGGGGAATAATAGGAAGTCAGCCGGGAAACCGCCGAGGTGTGGCCGGAACCCGGTATGGCCATCTGCAGCCGGGATTTCTGCTGGGCGATAATCTCATACAGCCTTTTTTCATCATCCAGCCGGGAGGTGGTGAGGATCTCCTCGATCATCCGGAATACGAATCCCACCTGAGAATACAGACATTTTGCCTTAATGCCGAACATGCCGCGGCAGGACTGCAGATCATCCGGCCGGGACAGGATATGCATGCCGCAGAGGATTCCGCCGGAGTTGGCGTTGATTTCATTAAACAGTTCATCGTAACTGTAGTGCTCCGTATCCACGTAACCCAGCACTGCCTTTAACAGTCCCAGATAGGGAATCAGTTCCTTTGGAACCTTGTCCGTATCAAACAGAAGGATCAGATAGCTGATTCCGTTGGTGGGAATCTCATGATACAGCACCGGAACATCATCCATGCTGCACTCTTCATTGTAAAGTTTCGGTCCTTCTCTTTTGATATCCTGCCTTTTCAGCATGGGAATGGAGGCCAGCGCCTCCGGCGTCTCCGGCGCTTCCTGGTACTTCGTCAGCGCCCTGGTCTGCCTTGCCAGCTGCTGCAGCTGTTCTTCATTTAAGGAAGCTTTATATGCCGCCAGCTGATCCTCCAGCTGTTTTTCTCTTTCCCGTGCCAGCCCCTTTTGCGGTTTTACGGTGAGTACCGCCCGATGGCTGCTGCCCAAAAGACACGTTTTCACCAGATTCTCAAAGTACCCTTCTGTCATTTTCTTTTTCAGTCCGTCGAAGATCTGCAGCTGACGCAGATAATCAAAGGGTTTGTCCTCATCATAAAGCCAGCTGTCAAAGACGTCGATACCGTACATCAGTCCCTTGGGGAAGGAGGAATAATCCGCCTCCCGGAAACGGAATTCGAAATAGTTGATGCCGGCTTCCAGCGCTTTGCGGTTGATCCCCTTTTCTGCCAGACTGGCAAGGGTCTCTTCGATCAGACTGCAGAACCGTTCCCGATCCTTTTCATTGGCATTCTTCGCCACGATGGAAAAGAACGGCTGCAGGATGCCATCCTCATAGGAACCCATCACATCCTTGCCGATTCCGGCGTCCAGGAGGGCCTGTTTCAGGGGCGCGCCCGGCGCCGACAAAAGGGCGTACTCCAGGATTTCAAAGGCGGTGTTGCGCTCCACATCCAGCCCGTCGCCCGTCACCACGTTCCAGGTCAGATAGGTGTTGTCCTCCTCCGGTTCATTTTCGCCGATGGGATAATAAATTTCCTTTTCCACCGGCCGGTCAAAAGATGGCTGCAAAGCAATCCGGGAATCCACTTCAAGCGTATCGAAATGGCTGAGGTATTCTCTGTCCAGCCAGGTCAGCCGCTCTTCCATATCCATGTCGCCATAGAGATAGATATAGCTGTTGGAGGGATGATAATATCTGCGGTGAAAATCCAGGAAAGCTTCATACGTCAGCTGCGGAATCACCTGGGGATCGCCGCCGGACTCCACTCCATAGGCCGTATCGGGGAAAAGGGTATTGAAGATCTCCCGCTCCATCATCTCTTCCGGCGAGGAAAACACACCTTTCATCTCGTTGTACACCACTCCGTTATAAGTAATGGGATCTTTCACATCCTTCAGCTCATAATGCCACCCTTCCTGACAGAAAATCTCTTCCTTCTGATAAATATTGGGATAAAACACCGCATCCAGATAGACGTCCATCAGGTTTCTGAAATCCTGATCATTGCAGCTGGCCACGGGATACATGGTCTTATCCGGATAAGTCATGGCATTGAGAAAGGTATTCAAAGACCCTTTCACCAGTTCCACAAAGGGATCCTTCAGAGGAAATTTCCGGGACCCGCACAGCACGCTGTGCTCCAGAATGTGGGGCACCCCTGTACTGTCCGCCGGCGGCGTGCGAAAGGCGATGTTGAACACCTTATTCTCATCATCATTTTCCAGAACCATCACTCTGGCCCCGCTTTTATCATGACGCAGCAGATATCCCACGGAACGGATATCCGCGATTTTCTCCTGTTTTAACAACGTATATTCTTTCAGCTTCTCAACGTTCATGTGAAACCTCCACTTCTGTATGAATGGCGCTTTTCGCGCTAATGACAGTATATCACATTTAAAGGAAAAGCAAACACTTTTTCTTGCACGAGCCGGTCTGTGCTGGTACAATACAATGGAAACAGAAATTCTGTTCAGAAAGGAATGATGAATTCATGAAAAGAAAAACACTGTTGATGACACTGACTCTTGTGAGTCTTCTTGCGTTTTCCCTCTTTGGATGTGGCGGCGGGAAAGCAGATACCAATGAGAATACGCCCACACCGACGCCGACACAGGCAGCTGCAGATACGGACAGTCAATCGGAAGCCGAAGACTCCGGCGACGCTGCCAAAGACACAGATAAGGCCGACCCGGATCCGGATGCCAACGAACCTGCCGCAGACAGCAGCGAAGAACAGACGCCGGTGGAGGAAATCCAGGGAGAAGGCACCACAGACAGCCAGGTGCCGGATCTGTCTGCCATCGATACGGCGCCCCTGAAGCAGGACTGCGTGATCACTGCAGAATCCGGTGCGGAACTTGGCACGCTGAACATAGAAAAAGCACAGGTGACGGATGAGCGGGATGAGAACAACGCCAGCACTCCGGAGAAGGTGGTGATGATCGACTACTCCTACACCAACTCCTCCGACCAGGCGCTTTTGCTGGACAGCATGAGTTTTAAGCTGGTGGAAGGCGATACTGCCTGCACCCCTTACTACGCCGCTTTCCTGAAATCGCCCGAGCCGGCCGAAAAAGGCCAGTCCAGTTCCGGTCAGATTGCCTTTGAGGTGAGCGCGGATTTCACCAAAGGGACGCTGGTCTTTGACAGTGCGCTGGCAGGCGAGGAATTGTCTTTTGAGATTGAGGTATAAAAGGGTAGGTAATCAAATGAGAAACAGGTAATCAGACTAGAAAGGAGCCGCATTTATGACATGTTTTTTGTGCAAAGGTGATCTTGAAAAAACAACCACCACATATATGACAGAATATCACAATTGCTATATCATTATCAAAAATGTTCCCTGTACAAAATGCACGCAATGTGGTGAAGAATATTTAAATGGTACTACCCTGCAGAAAATTGAGGGAATTCTGAAAAAGCTGAAAACTATGCTGACTGAATTTGCTGTTGTCGATTATAATAACGCTGCCTGAACGACAGCAGCCTGGCAGGCGAGGAATTGTCTTTTGAGATTGAGGTATCATAATGGGAGGGTTACCGCACTGATTGGTTCGGTAACCCTCCCCTTTTTCAATTCCTGCACGTTTTATGATAAAACCGTACATACGGAATTATCCTTCATCCGCCTATTCTTTTGCCGGTCCTGTGGTTTCCCTGCATACCAGCCTTGTCCCAATGGTCATCTTCAGGACTTCCGAAGTTTTCTGATCGATCACGTTTCTCAGTCTTTCCACTGCAAGACTTCCCATCCGTTCCAGATCAGCATGGATGGTCGTCAGACGCGGTACAATCATCTCACATACGCCCGAGTCGTCAAAGCCGATAACGGAGATATCCTCCGGAACTTTGTATCCGGCGCGCTGCAGCATGCCGACGGCTGCGATCGCTATAACATCATTACAGGCAATAAATGCGGTGGGCAGTTCCTGAAATGTTTCCAGATACTGTTCCAGGCTTTCTTCCGCTTCTTCCTGAAGCAGGCTAAGGTAGATAATGTGTTCCGGCCACACCTTGAGACCGAGTTTGTTCATCACGCTGCAAAAAGCTTCTTTTCTGTTCTGGAGCGCTCCGCTCTCCAGGTTGCTGGTCAGATAACCGATTTTTCTGTGCCCCAGTTCCATCAGATGGCGGATGGACTGGTAATGGCTCTGCAGATTGTCAATATTGATGCAGTCGAAATCTTCTTCGTCAAAGTACCGGTCAATACACAGGAAGGGAACTTCCAGGTTTACCGTCAGTTTTCTGGAATCGTGAGCATACTCTGTCCCCAGAAAAATCACTCCGTCCACCTTGTCCTTCGTCATATCCTGCAGTACTCTTTCCAGGTCGTCATAATTGGCATTGACCATTGTACATTCGCAGTTTTGCTTCTGACAGGCGCTTTCCACTCCATCCAGGATACGCAGGAGAAAATTATCTTTTCTTCTGGCTATCCAGTTGGAACTTTTGTAATAAATGAACCCGATGCGTTTTGTCTCCTGTTTTTCGTCATTTTCCTGGGATCTTAGCGTATAACCATTTTCCTGCAGAAGTTTCGTAATCTGCTGACGCATTTCTTTGCGGACACCCGGTTTGTTATTCAGGACCAGTGAAACAGAGGATGGGGAGGTACCCGCCATTTTGGCAATATCTCTAATCGTACATTTCATTCACAACGTTCTCCTCTATCGCATATAATTTTAGCATAAACGTTTTCCTTGTCAAATGCAAGCCTTCCCACCCTTTATTTCTCATTGAATACCGTTGGGATAAATGATCACCCTGCATGCCTTCTGCTGTTTCAGCAATTCAATTCCTGTCAGAATATCTTTCAGTTCCAGTTTATGACTGACAATCTGTTCCAGACCCAGCCGCTCGTCCTGCAGCAGTTTGATTGCCGTGGGAAACGTATGATGGGCACAGTAGGTTCCCATTACCGTCAGTTCATTCCGCGTAATGACGGCAGGCGGCACCTGGGACATGGCGTTGGCATTCTGCCCGAAGATCAGCAGACGGCCGCCGGCCTGCAGCAGATGAACCGCTTCTCCGAAAATACTTCCGGCCCCTACCGCATCGATCACGATATCGCACAGGCTGCCCCATTTTTCCTGCAGTACCTTCTTTACGTCATCCTGAGAAGAATCCAGTACCAGATCAGCTCCGCATTTTTTTGCCCATTCTTTTCGTTCCGAAGCCATCTCACACACTGCCAGATTTTTTACGCCGTACAGTTTGAGTACTCTGATGAAAGTCAGGCCGATGGGGCCTGCGCCGTACAGCAGCACCTTATCATCCGGCGTGGGATTGATTTTTTTCATGCCGTTCATGACACAGGCCAGCGGCTCCGTCTGTGCAGCCAGCTCCGGTTTTACCGCAGACGGCATGGGAAGCAGCTGCGCTTCCGGAATCACAGCGTACTGAGCAAATCCTCCCGGCAGAGTCTGCCCGTATATTTCGGCATCCGGACACAGATTATCCATCCCGTTTCTGCAGTATTCACACACGTGGCATTTCTGAATATTGTCCACCACAACCGTGTCGCCCGGTTTATACTGCGTAACCTCTGCTCCCACCTCATCTACCACGCCAAAAAATTCGTGTCCCATGGGTGTCCCCGGTTTCGCGTACTGTGCCGGAGGAACATGCAGGATATGCAGATCACTTCCGCAGATTCCCGCGGCCGTCACCTTAATCCGAACATCTGTCGGATGAATGATCTGTGGAATTTCTCTCTCTTCAAGCTTTAATACTCCATTTCCCTGAAACACCGCTGCCAACATTTTTCCCACAGCAAACACCTCCTATTGCATTTCAAAAACTGTTTTTATCGTTTTCATATCTGTCCGTACCAGTTCCAGCGGATCTGCACACAGCTGATTGAGCGGCGGCCGGTCGTAATAATTTTCCAGCAAAAGCCACCGGGCACAGGCAGTTTCTCTGATCACCCGCGCCGTCTGCAAAAAATGCGTCTCCCCCCGGCCAAGCAGCGCGCTGCTGATCTGTCCGTTGTAACCATCTTTTAGATGAATCTGTTCCACATAGGGATATAGCTCTCTCAAAACCTGCGCCGTATCCGCTCCGTGATCCAGAAAATAATTCTGGGAATCAAACATCAGACGGAAATTTTCGCATCCGATCTTTCCGAACATACGCAGCGTATCTTCCACAGAAAGGGTATTTTCCGACGCCACGATGATTCCGTACTGTTCCGCTTCTTCACAGAGCAGCGCAATTTTTTCACATGTATTTTCAAAATCTTCCTCTGTGCGAATCGCCCCACTGTTAAAACTGGGAAGCTGGACAACCGGTATATCCATCCTGGCCGCTGTTTCCAGCCCTATTCGGCTTTCTTCCAGCGCAATCTTTCCTCTTCTGCTATTCATCGGATGTGACAGACCATACTGATTCAGATGTTCCACCGAAAGCGCGGTAAGCGTGATACCGCACTCCCGACTGATTTCCCGGTATTCTCTTTGCACGTTTTCATCCGACATGGGATAATGCTCTTCAAAGGATCCCAGACTGATCTCCGCGCCCTGGAAACCCATTTCCCCGGCCGTTCTCAGCCCCAAAACTCCTTTTTCCGGAAAGCCCCACATACAGATTCCCAGTTTGAATTCTTCCTGTTTATTCATATTCTTCTACGTTGTTCGCATCGATGATCCACTGATCCGTATAAATGATTTTCGTTTCTTCATCATCATAGGTCAGTTCTTCCCCATTGAGATTCTTCAGGAAACAGTCTACCGCTCCTGATCCCATGCCATAGGGATCCTGCGCTACCGTACCCAGTACCGTGCCGTTTTTAATGGGCTCAAATACGTTGCTCTGTGCATCGTATCCCAGCACCTTTACATCTTCCCCCGGGGTCAGTCCTGCATCCGCGATTGCCTGGGAAGCAGAGATTGCCATGGGGTCGTTGCTGCAGAATACCACTTCCACATCCGGATTGGCTGTGATGATGTCCTGCATGCAGGAGTATGCGATATCCGGTTCAGACTGTCCGGATAATTCTGCCGCTATGGTCCAGCCGCCTTCTTCCAGCGTATCTTTAAATCCGTCGCTTCTGACAATATTGGTATTGGAAGGATCCACCGTGATCATAGCTGCCTTTTTGGACTGGGCATCGGTCAGGTTGTCCAGAACATAGTTCCCGGCCAGGACGCCGCCGTCATAATTGTCAGATTTCAGGCAAGCCAGATATCCTGTCGCCTCTGTACTGATGTCCACCAGGATCACCGGTATGCCCTTTTCTTCCGCCAGTTCATAGATGCTTGCTGTCGCCTCCGGTTTACAGGGTGTCAGCACCAGGCAGGCAATATCCTGATTCAAAAGATCAGTACAGCCCTGAATCATCAGACTCTGGTCGCTTTGCTGATCATGCTCCACGTATTCATAACCTGCTTCCTCTGCCGCTTCCTTTACGCCCTGTGCCAGGGTAACGTAATATTCCCAGCTCATATTATAACAGGAATAAGCAATCACTCCTTTAGATTCACCGGATGATGCCGTTTTCTCTTCGCTGTCTGCGGACTCGTCCTGTGCATCCTCTGTTGCCGGAGCGCTGTCACTTTCTCCCTCAGAACTTCCGCAGGCTGCAATCTGCAATGCCATGACAACCATTAATACAACCGCCAATAATTTTTTCAAGTTTTTCATACACCTTCTCCTTTTCTTACATATTTTACATACTTTCCGCTGCTTTTTTCTGCACGTTTTTACGGGTTCTGCCAACGGTCTTCTGGATAAAATCAAAGGAAAATGCCGCCAGCAGAATCAATCCCATACAGACTCTCTGCCACTGCGCATCCACATGATACAGATTCAGGCAATTGGATACGCTGGCATACAGAATCGCCGCAATCACTGTGTTTAAAATACTTCCCTCCCCTCCTGTCATTTTTGTTCCCCCAAGAACCACCATGGTGATCGCATCAAAATGAAAGTTTGCCGCCACATCCGGGCTGGCACACGCCTGTCTTGCCGTCACAATCACGGCCGAAACCGCTGTACAAAATCCCATCAGTACAAAGGCAATACACCGTACTTTTCTGGTATCGATACCGCTGATCTGACAGGCTTTTTCTGAATTTCCCAAAGCCCTCACATTCCTTCCGTAGGTGGAACGGTTCAGCACCACGCCTCCCGCCGCCGCCAGTACCAGAAATACCAGAAAAGGGATCGGAATGCCGGCTGCACTGCCTGTTCCCATCTTAAGGAACGCAGATTCGGTACAGATGATCGTGTTGGCATTGTTAAAAATATAGGCCAGAGCGCGAAAACTGTAATACGTTCCAAGGGTGGTGATAAACGCCGGCACATGGAAATAGGATATGATAATTCCATTCACCAGACCACAGATCAGACCGGCCGCACAGCCAAACACCAATGCCGGAATCAGTCCCATACTGTCCATGCTTCCCGCCATAATCATGCCGATCAGCGCCAGCATGGAACCGATGGAAAGATCGAAATCTCCCATGATAATGATAAACGTCATACCCAGAGCCGCGATTCCCGTGGAAGAAGCTTCCCGAAGAATACTCCCCAGATTGGCGCCGGTCCGGAAACTGTCGTTCAGGATAAACATGATTCCCCACAATACAATCAGAATCAGTATAACAATATGTCTGCCTATATTGATCTTTTTCATTTCGCTTTATCCCTCCCGTCGAATCTGCCTGGCATTTTTCATAGACTTCATGCCGTTGAAAACCAGCGCAAAAATCAGAATAATGCCAATGGCCAGCTGCTGATAATATGAGTTTACGTTGTTGATATTCAGACCGTTTTTTATCACGGCAATTAATACGGAGGCAATCAGCGTACCGGTCAGGTTTCCCTTTCCTCCCGTGATCACCGTTCCGCCAAGAATAACGGTGGTCATCACATCCAGCGCAAAATCCTCTCCAATCGTCGCTTTTCCAAACATCACCTGCGCCGTCTTGATCAGACTGGAAAAGACAGCCGTCACTGCCGTGAGGACAAATGCCGCCGTAATCATCCGGTCTGTCCGGATACCGGATATCCTGGAAGCATCCCCGTTGGAACCCACGCTTCGGATCTTCATACCGAATTCTGTCTTATAATACAGAAAGTAAGAAGCCGCATAGACCAGAACCGTCAGGATAATCGGGAAGGGAATACCCAGAATCGTACCGGAGGAAATAAATTTTATGGCATTGACAGAATACAGCGGTACGTCGGCGCCATCAGCCATCAAAACCGCAATCCCCCGGATCAGAATCATCGTGACCAGCGTAGCGGCAAAAGCCTGGATCCCCAGTTTCGTAACGATCAGTCCGTTTAAAATCCCCACGACCACCGCGATCAGGAAAGCCGCCCCAATGGCCGGGACAACCCCTGCCGTGGTGGCTACTTTGGCAACCACCACACTGATCAGCGCCAGAATGGATCCTACAGACATATCAAAAACTCCCGCTGTATAGGCGAAGGTCATGCCTGCCGCCGCAATCGCCGTCAGGGAAACCTGTACCAGAATGTTTTTTATATTGAACAGGGTCATCATATTGGGCTGGAGAATGGTGAAAATGATAAACAGTACCACGATCACCGCCACAAGACTGATATTTTCACTCTGCCTGGATAGTTTCTGTTTCATGAGTTCCTCAGGCCCCCTTTCCCGCCGCGTATGTCAGTATTCGTTCTTTGTTGAATTCTTCCCTTGATAAAGCCCCGGTAATTTTCCCGTCGCAGAATACCACCGCCCGGTCACAGACACGAATCAGTTCATTCATATCAGAGAACACCGCGATAATTCCCATGCCTCCCCTGGCCAGCTGATACAGCAGATTGTAAATTTCTTCCTTGGCTCCCACGTCGATTCCTCTAGTGGGCTCCAGCATGATAAAAATCTTATTGTCCAGCAGCAGATCTCTTCCCAATAACACTTTCTGCTGATTTCCGCCGCTTAAGTAAGAAATTTTCTGTTCCGGCCTGGCATACTTAATATTCATAAACCTGGTCATCTTCTCCAGCTGGGATGCTTCATCCCTGGGATTGATATAAAATCCTGCCTTTTTCTTCAGATAACGGATGGACATGATGGTGATATTTTCCTCTACCGACATCTGCGGGAAAATCCCCGCGTCCTTTCTGTCGTCCGTCAGAAAACAGATCCCGTGTTCGATGGCGTCTCTGGAATTTTTAAAGCGGACGTCCTTTCCTTCCAGACGAATCCTTCCGCTGTCATAGCCAAAAAGCCCGTATATGGCGGAAAGGACTTCTTCTCTTCCGCATCCCATCAGGCCTGCCATGCCCAGGATCTCGCCTTTATGCAATTCAAAAGAAACCGATTCAAATACATTTTTCAGCGTCAGATCCTCAACCTGCAGCAGCACCTCTTCCTGCACATAGCTGGGACGAACCGCCTCATAATCCACGTCATGGCCAACCATCAGCCGGATGACCTCGCCTTCCGTCAGTTCGCTGGTGGGCCGCGTATCCACGTACTCTCCATTTCGCAGTACGGTTACGGTATCCGTCATATCGAACACTTCTTTCAGCCGGTGAGAAATATACAGAATCGTTTTGCCGTCCCTTTTGAGCATACCGACAATCTCTTCCAGCTTTTGCACTTCTTCTTCATTTAAAGCGGCCGTCGGTTCATCCATAATGATGATCTGGGCGTTTCTGGAAAGCGCCTTGGCAATTTCCACCATCTGTTTTTCCGATACGGACAAATTTTTCACGAATTCGTCCGGATTCACCTGGATTTCCAGCATGTCCAGTATCTCTTTCGCCTTAGCCCTGCGTTTTTTCTTTTCCACGATCCCCAGGAACGTCTTCTTCGGCACATCGGAAATATAAATATTCTCCGCCACCGTCAGTTCCGGAACCAGATTAAATTCCTGATAAATTACACTGATTCCACATGCTGCGGAATCCTGTACGTTTCGGATATTACGTACCGTGCCGTCGATGGAAATCGTACCGCCGTCGGCCTGGTACACACCGCCCAGGATTTTCATCAGCGTGCTTTTTCCTGCGCCGTTTTCACCCATGATGGCGTGCACGCTGCCTTTGGCAATATCAAAACTGATATCTTTGAGTGCGTAAACGCCGTAAAATTGTTTTGATACGCCCCGTATCTGAATAAAATTATCCACTCTCTTTCCTCCTTTATTTTATATTTTTTATTATAATTTCATTTCATTTTTACTTTGTTTTAATTTATTTTTATGTTGTATCTAATTTTACCGAGATTTTTTCATAAGTCAATAGATTTTTGTACATTTTTCACATTTAAACGTTTTATACAAAAATTAAAATTATTTTTATATATTTTTACTTTATCAGGGATTGTTTTATAGATAGAATGACTTTTCTGTCATCAGAGAATAGAAAAGGCCGAAGATGTGTCAAACATCTCCGGCCACCGGATTACTGCCGCTGCCAGCTCAGCGCCGCGCAGGCGTAGACTGCCGCTGCGATGGGGATGGCGTCCTCGCTGAAGCAGACTCTCGGATTATGATGAGACCAAGGGAACTGAACTTCCGCCGGCTTTGCGCCGATCATGAAACAGGAGGAAGGCACCCGTTCCGAAACGAAGGCAAAGTCTTCGGAAGCCATGCTATGTACGCCGGAATGGATTTTCAGACCGGGGGACATCTTTGAAAATACCTCCGCGAAACGAACATTCCCTTCCTCATCCGTGCACAGCGCCGGAACATCGCTTAATACTTCCAGTTCCGCCTGAACACGGCAGGTTACGCTGACTCCCTGAATCACTTCTTTTATACGCTGAATCAGTCTGGTCCGGACTTCTTTATCGAAGGCCCGCAAAGTTCCCTGCAGAACAGCCTGTTCCGGAATCACATTGGCGGTATTTCCGGCCGAAAACTGTCCGATGGTGAGAAACACATCCTGGCAGGGATTGCATTCTCTGGCAATCAGCTCCTGCAGGCCCAGATAAAGATGCACGCCGGCATTGATGGGATCAATGCCGTCCTGGGGCATGGCTCCGTGCGTCCCTTTGCCTTTCAACGTAATCTTAAATCCGTAGACGGAAGCATTACACTGGGTACCGTAGGCAATGTTTCCTGTCGCCCTGGTCGAATCCACATGAATTACCATGGCCGCGTCCACCTGCGGATTTTCCAGAACGCCCTCGCCGATGGCCGAGCGCGCGCCGGCAAAAATTTCCTCCGCCGGCTGGAACATCAGTTTGACGGCGCATTTTAAATCCTCTTCATGGGATTTTAGAATCTTTGCCGCCGCCAGAAGGGCCGCCGCGTGCAGATCATGGCCGCAGGCATGCATATTGTCATTCTGAGAGGCAAAAGGAAGGCCGGTTTCTTCTTTCATGGGCAGCGCGTCCATATCCGCCCGGAGCAGAAGGCATCCTTCGCCCTTCCCAAGATGTGCCACAATACAGTTCCCATTCACCAGCGTGTCATAGGGAATCTGGAAGCTGTCCAGTTTTTCCCTGACAAAGGCTGCCGTCTGGGGCAGGTCAAGTCCTGTCTCCGGTATCTGGTGCAGCCTGCGGCGCCACTGAACCATCTCCTCTTTCATGTTTTTGGCTTCTTTGAATATCTGTGCGTACATAGTCCATCTCCTTCTTCTTTTGATGTCATCTGCGTTTTGCATGAAAGGGGCATCCCCTTTCGGATCTGTCAGACCCGCGGGATGCCCTTGTCTCTTCCCTGTTTCAGTTTTTGCAGCAAAAACTTTTGCATTCTGTCTGAGTACATTCACAGGCGTTGTTGCCCTCGATGTCGATCTGACTGGCCGTACAGTTCTGATGATCATTGTACTGACAGCTGCAGGCTTCGCAGCAGATGTCGATGGTGGAACATCCGCAGCCGCCTGCCGTACTGTTGGTGACGGAGTCCGTTCCCCGCTCCACAAAGCTGGCACAGAAGGTATCGTCGGACTGACGGGCATCTTCGCCCCCTACTTTGATATCTCCCTTGGAACACAGTTCGTCTTTGTTGTAAATACATGTGATTGCTGCACAGGTTAATGCCGGCATACACACTACCTCCTTTTTTTCATTTTCCGGTAGTATGCGTCGATTTTCTGTCGTTTATTCTTTTTTATTTATTCTGATCGTTTTCCACTTCGATTTTCCGGATTTCCTTCGTCCGGATCTCACGGCAGATGTCGTCGATGAAGGTATCCAGGTTTTTCTGTCCTTCGTCGCCCAGATAACGGCTTCTCACGGATACGACGCCCTCTTCCTCCTCTTTGGCGCCTACCACCAGCATGTAGGGAACCTTCTGCACCCGGGCTTCCCGGATCTTGTAGCCGATTTTTTCACTTCTGTTGTCGGTGCTGCAGCGGATGCCGTTTTCTTTCAGCTTCGCTTCCACCTTCGCCGCGTAATCCTGATATTTCTCGGAAATGGGCAGTACCCGTACCTGCTCCGGACAGAGCCAGGTGGGGAACAGTCCCGCGTATTTTTCAATCAGCCAGGCCAAAGTACGTTCGTAGCAGCCCATGGAAGTACGGTGAATGATATAGGGACGTTTCTTCTCCCCGTCGCTGTCGATATAGTTCATATCGAACCGTTCCGCCAGGAACATATCCAGCTGAATGGTGATCATGGTATCTTCTTTACCGTATACATTTTTCGCCTGAATATCCAGCTTGGGGCCGTAGAAGGCGGCTTCCCCTTCTTCCTCCGTGTACTCAAGACCGATATCATTTAAAATCTGACGCATGGTATCCTGTACTTCGTTCCACATTTCCTCTGTACCCAGATATTTCTCCTGGTTGTTGGGATCCCACAAAGACAGACGATAAGTCACGTCATCCTGCAGACCCAGGGTGGTCATGCAGTATTTCGCCAGATCCACGCAGCCTTTGAATTCCTCTTCCACCTGATCCGGGCGCAGGATCAGATGACCCTCGGAGATGGTAAACTGGCGGACACGGGTCAGGCCGTGCATCTCGCCGGAATCCTCATTCCGAAACAGCGTGGAAGTCTCGCCGTAACGCAGGGGCAGTTCCCGGTAGCTGTGCTGGGTGGCCTTGTATACGTAGTACTGGAAGGGACAGGTCATGGGACGCAGGGCGAAAACCTCATCATCCTTTTCTTCATCTCCCAGGACAAACATGCCTTCTTTATAATGATTCCAGTGATCGGAGATCACATAGAGGTCTTTCTTGGCCATCAGCGGCGTCTTGGTACGGATATAACCGCGTTTTTCCTCCTCGTCTTCAATCCAGCGCTGCAGCGTCTGGATGATAGTCACGCCCTTTGGCATGATCAGCGGCAGACCCTGTCCGATCACATCCACGGTGGTGAACAGCTCCATCTCGCGGCCCAGTTTATTGTGATCCCGTTTCTTGGCCTCCTCCAGCCGCTGCATATGCTCCTTTAACTCATCTTTCTTTGCATAGGCCGTACCGTAGATGCGGGTCAGCATTTTATTCTTCTCGCTGCCTCTCCAGTAAGCTCCTGAAGAAGAGATCAGCTTGAACGCCTTGATTCCCTTGGTGGACATCAGATGAGGTCCGGCGCACAGATCCACGAAATCCCCCTGGGAATAGAAGGAGATTTCAGCGTCTTCTGGCAGATCCTCGATCAGTTCCACTTTGTAGGGCTCGTCTTTTTCCTTCATGAAAGCGATGGCTTCCTCTCTGGGCAGCGTAAACCGTTTGATCTGCGCGCCCTCTTTGATCACCTTTTTCATCTCTTTTTCGATTTCATCCAGATCTTCTCTGGTAAAGGACTGACAGTCAAAATCGTAATAAAAACCGGTGTCGATGGAAGGGCCGATGGCCAGTTTTGCCTGAGGATACAGCCGTTTGACCGCCTCTGCCAGCACGTGGGAGGTGGTGTGGCGCAGCGCCGCCAGCCCTTCTTTGTCTGACGCCGTCAGAATATTTACTTCGCTGTCTTTGTCCACCACAGTCCGCAGGTCCACCACATGGCCGTCCACCTCTCCGGCTGTGGCTGCTCTGGCCAAACCTTCGCTGATATCTCTGGCAATGTCATACACGGACATGGACTGCTGATACTCTTTTACTGATCCGTCTTTTAACGTAATTTTCATGATGCTCTCTCCTTTTTTCTATTATTTTTTTACACTTTCCTGCTCTGGCAAAAAGAAAGCCGTCCCGTCTGCTCTCGCAGACAGGGACGACTCTATGCGCGGTTCCACCCTGATTGCTCCGGCTTACGCCGGAACCACTTCATTGGATGATAACGGAATCACCGGGCCGGATTGGGGCCACTCGGAGGTAGTTTTCAAATGTTTCCCCTGAGGATACTTCCAGCAGCCGTATCCCTCTCTGGCAGGTTCCGTCATTCTACTCGTCTCGTCAACGTGTTGTCTCTTAACTTATCTGTAATCCTAACCGATTTTTTTTCATTTGTCAATGCTGATTTTCTTTCCATTCCCGGAAGGCTTTTGTCACACACTCCGGTATTTCTCCCTTTTTGAAATAATAGGTAGACTGTATATAATTGCTCTGCTGCCCTCCCTGTTCATTGATGGTCACCGTCACCATATAGTCCTGATCGATTTCAAAATAAGCCGCCTTGTCGGATATCGCCGCTTTTAGAATCTCTCCCATATCCTTTTTGCCTTCAAAGGTCACAGTGGGTGCATCATATTCCCCATCCATGTTATCATACAGTTCCTCTTCATAACTGTAGATATCGATTCGTACCGTATCCTTTTCGTCCGGCGTTTTGCGCATGGGATAACCTAGTTTTTCCAAAAGCTGCATCGTCTCCTGGAAGCTTTCATAAACAATGATATCGACCGACAGTCCATCGCTGTTTCTGTAAAAGCTCAGTTCTCCGGCGATCTGCTCCGGTTTGAGATCCTCGTAAGAGGCGGCTGCCAGTTCCTTCTGATACGCCTGCAGCAGCTGCCTGGCATCTTCGGGAGCAAGATTGATCCTGCCGCTGTGGTAAGCGTCATACATTTCCACATAGTCGAACTGCAGCGTATCCACATCGACTCCCAAAATAGTATTATGCCCCTCCTTGAATCCTTCCACTTCGTACAGATCCGGAAGCAGCTGTTCCACCTGTTCCGCCGTCAGCTGATAGGTACGGATCTTCCGGCCGCCGTTTCTCATATCATAAGCCACGATGGCGTCAACCGTGATATCGCCTTCATTCCAGACACTGCTGCTTTGGGTTTCGGAAGAATTCTTGCGTCCCTCTTTTTCATTTTGCACACCGGCTGCGGCCAGCTCATAGCCCGGCTGCAGATCTTTTGTCATCTCGCCTGTCTGCAGCGCGTACTCCATGTTGTTCATGCCGTTTTGATCCGCCCCGTCCAGGTATCGCCCCATTTCCAGTCCGTTCAGGTAGACGCTGATCCCCTCCAGACGATCCACAGAAGGCAAAAAAGTATCGTATCCGAACCAGTCGAAACGAAAAGCCAGCGCCAGCGCCAGGGTGATGCCAAGGGGAATCACCAGCGTCAGCCGGTGGGAAAGTACCTGTCTGAATTCATAGGAGTAGATCACTTCGATCACACAGTGGAATACCAGAGCGCAAAAGAGGATGCCAAACACCATCCAGGCAGTTTTTCTTCCTTCGGAAAGGCTGGAGAAAATCAGCCCGCCGGCTCCCGACAGAGCTGTCAGCAGCAGTACTTTGACCACCGGTTTGCATCTTTCAAAGGCCATGGAATGGCCCGCCGCTTCGGAGCGGCGCTTCTGGTACAGCCAGAAGGATACTGCCAGAAACAAAAGGATTTCCGCCAGCAGCACCAGCAGATACTTCCAGTGTTCTCCAAAAACCGCGGCGCTTTGCAGCCCTTTTCCTTCAAACGCCTGGATATGGGACAAATAGAGAAAAGCCGGAGAAAACATCTGCGTAATTTTCCCAGCCAGCTCCTGATTTCCAGGATAGAAAGTCTGGAAAAATTCCTGGAAATACCCCAGCGCCACCTGCCATACCAGAAAAGCATATCCGTAGAACACACCCAGTCCCAGAAAGCTGACCAGGATACGTCCGGTCAGAAGGATGGCAATCAGCGCCAGATGATACAGCAGCAGAAAATACAGCACATGCATCGCCGCTCCGATAACCAGGCTCACCAGCACCGCCGCCGTACATACTGTTTTTACGATACAAACGACCAAAAGCAGCACCAGACTGAGAGCATACGGGATGACAAAAACCAGAATGCCGCTCACATACTGGACGAAAAACAGCCGTTTCCTGGTCACCGGAATGCTGTGAAACAGATCCAGCTTTCTGGAAGACTGCAGAAAAGAAAACCCAGTGAAGGCCGCCAGGACAGAAGCGCCGACGACCACAGCGAACATGCCGTAATTGACCGGTCCGACAAATTCCGCCAGTTCCGCTATCATCTTTTCCCAGGACAGCATCCGGTTCGCCAGCTGATTTTGCAGACTTTCCGTATACATCATGCCTGCCAGAGGCAGAGCGGCGAAAAGTCCCAGAAACAAAAGAGCCATCGCCCAGATTCTCCGTTTCAGATCATTTTTTACCATACTAAAAAATGAGATGTTTGATGTCATAGCCTGCTACCTCCGTTTCACTGATAAATATCTCCTCCAGCGTCAGCGGGAGGATCTCACAGAACAGCGGCTGTTTGTCTTCCACCCGCTCCATGATTTCAATCTTGGTCCCTCTGGCTGTGATTGTAAGAAGGGAACCGCTGCGCACACACTGAAGCACATCCAGTTCTTTCAGCAGCTGCTCTTCCAGCGCCGTATCGGGTATCACGCACTGTATTTTCTGGATATTGTGTTTCATCTCCTCCAGATCCTTGGAAAAGAGAATGCCGCCCTGATGCAGAAGCCCCACATGGTCGCAGATATCCTCCAGTTCCCTTAAGTTATGCGAAGCAATGATGGGCGTGAATTCTCTTCCCATGATCTCCGACACAAAAATACTTTTTACCGCCTGACGCATCACCGGATCCAGGCCGTCAAAGGTTTCGTCACACAGCAGATATTTGGTGCCGGCGCAAATCCCCAGCAGGACCGATACCTGCCGCTTCATGCCTTTGGAAAAGGTAGACAGCTTCCTCCCGGGATCCAGGCCAAACCGCTGCATATACTCCAGAAATTTTCGCCGGTCAAAGCCGGAATATAAGATATTGTAATACTCCATCATATCCTTTGGGCAGCTGTTGGGAAAAAAGTATTGATCATCCGGTATGAAAAACAGCTTCTCTTTGGCCTCGATCCGCTCATAAACCGGAATCCCGTCGATCAGTACCTCCCCCTCGTCGGGTCTTAATACGCCGCTTAGGATACGAAGAAAAGTACTCTTTCCCGCTCCGTTGGATCCCACCAGTCCGAAGACGGCTCCTTCCCTGATTTCTGTGCTCATCCCTTTCAGCGCTTCGATCTTTTCAAACCGCTTGTGGACATTTTTTACCTCTATCATCGGCTCCCCTCCTTATAGACACTGTCAATCTGTTCGCAGACCTGCCGACGGGTGACTCCCATATCAAACCCCTCTACCAGAAGTTCATGTAATTCCCGGAAGAATCCCGCCTTTCTCTCTTCCATGAAATTTTCCTTTGGAGAGACAAAATTTCCTTTCCCCTTCACCGGATAAATATATCCTTCCTTCTCCAACAGCGCATAAGCCCGCTGAATGGTGTTGGGGTTGATGGAAAGCTCCATGGCCAGACTCCTGACGGAAGGAAGCTGCTGATCCCTGGCCAGTATGCCCTTTTCTATCATCTGCCGCAGCTTCTGAGACACCTGCTCATACAGAGGCCTCCGGTCCTGATAATCCAATACAATCATGTCCTCCTCCTTTCCTGCGTACCAAGTGTACTAGTTGTCTTAATACACTTAATATATTAATAAAGCCCTGACTGGAAGTCAAGGCTTTCTCTGCAATTTATATTTTCTTTAGATTATCTCTATGCGTTCCGTCCGCAGCAGTGTTTATATTTCTTGCCGCTTCCGCAGGGGCAGGGATCGTTTCTTCCCACCTTGGGTCCCTTCACGATGGTGCCGGATTTTTTCTGCTCCAGATAGAGCGCTTTTCTCTTTTCATCGGAGAAGATTTCCTTCCAGGCAGGAAGCTCATAGAGCCAGTCTGCTTTGGCGTCTACCATGTTTTTATAAAGGAGCTCTTTGTCAAATCCCAGATTTACCTGTGTATCCTCCTCCATCTCCTCGATGGGATTTGGGGTCTTTAAGCTGTCGTTGATGCCGTCCAGGAAACCGGTCATAGTCATGACGCTGATGTGATATTTCTCCGCCAGCTCTTTTACCGTTCCCGTAACCACCTCGTCGGGATTTTTCAGCAGTTCCTCATATATTCTTTTTTCAATCAGAAAATAGTCGGCCCAGAATTTCTGGAGTTTTCCCCTGTCTGCTTTCTGATCATATGCCATATCTCTCCATTGCTTTAATAAACTCATGCACGTACCTTCTTTCTTTCCAAACGTTCTTGCTTTCATCACTCCGCCAGTGATGCCTGATTACCAGTATAACCGAATCGCCGCTTTTTTTCAACCAATTTATACGTTTCCTACAGCATAAATATATGATTCAAAGGGCCGCTGCCGGCTCCCAGGTCAAGACCAGAGCGCAGAGCCCCGGAAATATAATTTTTGGCCTCCTTCACACTGTCCCGCAAAGGCAATCCCTTCGCCAATCCGCAGGCGATGGCCGAAGACAAAGTACAGCCGGTGCCGTGGGTATTGGGATTATCAATCCTTTCTCCCCGAAACCACCGGCAGGATCCCTGCTCACACAGGAGATCATTGGCGTCGTTCAATTCATGTCCGCCTTTTAGCAGAACCGCTGTGCCGGCTTTCCCGGCAATATCTTTTGCCGCCCGTTCCATATCTTCCGGCGTTTCGATGGAAAAGCCGCACAGTACCTCGCCCTCGGGAATATTAGGGGTGATCACCTGGGCCAGGGGAATCAGTTCTCTAATCAGCGTATCCGCCGCGTCATCGGCCAGCAGACGGCCTCCGCTGGTGGCCACCATCACCGGATCCACCACGATGTGACGGGCCTGGTATTCTTTCAGTTTGGCCGCGATCACTTTAATCAGCGGCGCGGAAGATACCATCCCGATCTTTACCGCATCGGGAAAAATATCCTGAAACACGCAGTCCAGCTGGCTGGCCAGAAATTCCGGCGTCGCCTCCATGATCCCGTACACTCCCGTCGTATTCTGAGCCGTCAGCGCCGTCACCGCGCTGGACGCATAAAGTCCGTGGGCCGTGATGGTTTTGATATCCGCCTGAATGCCGGCGCCGCCGCTGGAATCGCTGCCCGCTATGGTCAGCACTGTTTTCATTTTCACCTTACTACCTCCAGAAGTTCCTTATAATCATAAATATAATAGTCAGACAGACCGATCATCTCTTCCTTTTCGTGACCGGAATAGGAATCGTACACGCCCACCGTCATAAATCCGCCGTCCTTCGCTCCCCGGATTCCCTCCGGGATATCTTCAAATACGGCGCAGCGGGCGGGACTGATTTCCAGCCTTCCCGCGGTATATAGATAGATGTCCGGAAATCCTTTTCCCCGGCTGACGTCCCGCACCGTAGTCACGCAGGTAAAATAGTCCCGGATGTTATTGTGACGCAGAGCCGGCTCAAAAAGTCTGGAATCGGAAGAAGTGGCCGCCCCGATACGCACGCCCTGATCCGCCAGGCAGCGCAGAAACTCCTTCGCATGGGGCTTCAAACCCACTTTCGTCTTATAGTAATCCTCCGCCATCGCATACCACTCCCCGATCAGATCTCGGGGCTGTTCCTGCAGTCCAAAACGGTCAATGGTATAACGTGCCGCCGCCTCAAACCCCATGGGTGTGATTTTTTTCAGATAATCTTCCGGCAAGTCGATGCCCCGCCTGGACAGAAAATCCACATCGATCTGTTCCCACACCCACATGGAATCCAGCAGCGTTCCATCCAGATCAAAGATTGCTCCCGTAAATTCCTTCATCATCCGTTCTCCCTGAATCTTCGCACCATCTCTTTCGCCGCTTCCTTGATATCATCCGCTGCGATCACGGCGGAAACCACCGCCAGTCCGTCGATGCCCGTATCTTTGAACTGATCCATCGTATTCAGGTTGATGCCGCCGATCACCACGATGGGCGCCTTCACCGCCCGGCGGATCTCTTTTAATTCTTCCATCGTCACCGGACGGGCATCCGTCTTAGTGCCGGTGGGAAACATGGCTCCCACCCCTAGATAGTCGGCGCCGTCCTCCACCGCCTTTTTCGCCTCATTAAGACGGGCGGCGGATACGCCCAGGATCTTATCCGGCCCCAGGATCCGGCGTACTTCCTTTGCCGGCAGATCGCACTGCCCCACGTGCACGCCATCCGCGTCCACCGCCAGAGCAATATCCACCCGGTCATTGATGATAAAGGGAATGTGATACTTTCGCGTAATTTCCCGGATATTTAAAGCGGTACGGTAAAAATCCAGCGAGGAGCAGTCTTTCTCCCGCAGCTGGATCACGGTACAGCCCCCTTCGATAGCCTGGGTCACCGCCTCCTCCAGAGTGTCGGTGCTCATCAGATCCCTGTCGGTGCACAGATATAAGGTATAATCCACATCACATTTCTTCAACTTTCGCCATCTCCTCCATCAAAGTTTCATTCAGGCTGCTCAGCCCGTCGATGATGCCGGTGCGGAAGCTTCCCGTCCCCATATGGGCCGCCCGGCCGTAAGCGATCTCTCCCGCCAGTCCCATGGAGAGGATGCCTGCTGTGGCCGCCGTCCACATATCCTCCTGCATGCCCGCGTAGCCTGCGGTGATGGCGGAGGTCATGCATCCGGTACCGGTTACTTTCGCCATCAAGGGATGGCCGTTGTGAATCTTCGCCACTCTGTTTCCGTCTGTCACGATGTCCACCGCTCCCGTCACTCCGACGGTGCAGCCAAGACGGCGGGCCGCCTGGCAGGCCGCATCCACAGGATCATTGGCCGCATCCTCCTCGGATACGTCCACGCCTTTGGCGGCGGCGGACAATCCGGCCACGTAAGAAACCTCTGACAGATTGCCTCTTAAAATCGATATCTTTACTTCCTGAAGGATCCGCTCCACCGTCTCGTTGCGAAAGGCGGAGGCGCCGGCTCCCACCGGATCAAAGACCACGGGAATGCCCAGCTGATTGGCCGTCCTGCCGGATGCAATCATCGACTCCACCGTGCGCTGATTGAGCGTGCCGATATTGATCACCAGAGCCGAAGATATCGCCGTGATATCGGAAGCTTCCCGGATATCGTCCGCCATGATGGGAGACGCCCCGATGGCCAGCAGGGCGTTGGCGCAGTCGTTGACCGTAACATAATTGGTAATATTATGTACCAGGGGAACCATTTCCCGCATTCTGGTATTTAAATTTGCCGCATCTTTTATGACACTCATTCGATTTTCACCTCGTATTTTTCCATTGTTTTTTTATTATATCAGCCTTTTTATCCCCTTGCAACCGCCGTCTTTTTTCTGTCTTTTGATCTTCTCACAGCAAAAAATGGCGTAAAACCCGATTCCCGGGATAAAACCGCCATTTTGCCGAATGAATCGATATTTATTTTTTTAAGGGGAGGATAAGTATTAATTTTTATCATTGGTCGCCTGCCATTGGAGGGGATCCAACGGCTTTCCTTCGTGTCAGCAAAAAGCAACACCTGGCTGTGTCATCCCTCTGCCGACATCTATAGTATGACCCGTCTTTTTCGTTCTATACCTTTTTTGAAAATATTTCTTTTTTATCCGCTCCCAGGCTCAGCACCGGCAGCAGCAGCAATTGCACAGCAGATTGGCCAGCAGGCACTGCCAGCAGCAGTTGCCCATATTTTCATCCGGCCGCTCGTAGCCGTAGCCGCTGCCCATGGTCTGATACCACTGTCCGCCGGACTCCAGCTGACTGACCAGCATCCGGTACCGGGCATTCTGTGGATCACGCCGCAGCGCTTCCCTGGCGTCCTCCAGGGCGTTTACGTTGCTCCCCAGACCCGCATGGGCCACCGCCCGCATGTAATACCACTGTGCGTTTCTGACACCCATCCCGTTCAGCACATTCAGCGCCTCCCGGAAATGACGGCTGTTGATATAATTGGCCGCCGCCTGCATCTTGATAGCCTCTTCGTCGTTTCCGTAGGAGGTCTGACCGCTCTGCCCGTAAAAACCGCCGTAGCCGCCCGTCTCTCCCCGTTCCCTGGCGGCAATGATCTGATTATAGGCCTCCTGCACCTGCTTGAACTTTTCCTCCGCCTGCTTTTTATTGGGATTATTGATGTTGGCGTCGGGATGGTACAGCCGGCTTAGCTTCCGGTAGGCTTTTTTTATCTCATCCATGCTGGCGTTTTCCGGTACCCCCAGCACTTCATATGGATTTACCATCAGTGATTCTCCCTGTATTTTCGTTTCACAATTTCATATTTGGTCCATATACCAGAATACAGCACATTGCGCAGAATGTCCACATATTCCACAATGGGCAGCTTTTCAAATTCCCGCGCGCACTCGCTCATCATCATGGTCAGGATCTGCTCGCTGTCCTTCATGAAATCCTCCCTCCGGCATGTGAACACCCATGGATTATAATTCCCCTTGCGGATATCCTTTTCAAGATCGTCGTAGGCATCCATCAGATAGATGAATTTCCCCATGAAAAAACCAAGCCTGCGCAAAATCTCTTCCCAGGCGTCCTGCCGGTACACAAAGATCTCTCCCATCAGCTCTCCGGTCAGTCCGGCGCCCCGGTCCAGATTGCAGCTGTTTTTTTGCTCGCAGCGGCCAAGCAGCTTCATATACCGTTTCACCGCCCGGTGCTGCCGGGGATATCGCTTACATACCGCCAGAAACTCTTTTCGAAGAGCCCGGGCAGCCGTATAGGATAGAGGTTTTCTTTCATCAAACCAGTTATCCAGCAGATTATAATAGCTCAGCAGCAGATTCATATCCGCCGCGTAGGCCGTATATGCATTCTGCAGGTAGGGATGCTTTTTCAGCGGATGCAAAAGGCAGCGGCCGCATCCCTCTTTCTTTTCCCCCTCATACAGCCCGGTCAGCAGAATCGCCAGGAACGTCATATCGTAAGTCAGCGTGATCCGCGACAGGCTGCCATGGCGGTCTTTCAGCTCCCTGCAGATACCGCAGTAGAAAGACTGGTACCGCCTCATATCCTTGATCTTCAGCTCTTCCCTGTTAATCGTAACGTATCCAAACATATGTTATCCTCTCAGGTCCGTTTGATAAACTGCGCGCCGCATTTGGGACAGGAGATGGAAATCTTTCCTTTCCCCCGCGGAACCCGCACCGTCTGACGGCAGGAAGGGCAGCGGAAATAGCGGTGCTCCTTATCCGCATGGCGTTTCCTGGCAGTAAAAAAACGGCCCGTCACTTTTGTTTTCCAGGCCAGAAACTTCTGATTTTCTTCGTATCTGCGGGAAATATTCCGTGAGAACATCCGCAGATAACAGATCGCCAGCAGCGCCACCGCCAGTATGTACAGTATCCGGTATCGGATAAAAAAAGAAAGGATCAAAAGCCCCAGGGAAAGATACAGGGTAAATCTCCCCAGATCATCCACGCCATACCGTCCTGTCATAAACCTTCTGAATTTTTCACGCATTTTATCATTCCATCCTTTTTCTTGTATCAGTTTATTTCGAATGATTATACTCTATTCCTTTTCCCGGGAAATTACAAGAAAGCAGACTATGAAATTTTTATGAATTTTTTTCTTCTCCCCTTTTTCCGTTGACATGCCCCTTTCCTTCCCTTATACTCAGTGTCAGAAAACATGGCAGAAACTTGACAGGATTTTGGGAGGAGAGAGATATATGAAACGCATTCTTGCTCTGGCGGGAGCGCTGCTGCTGCTCCTTTTGTACGGCGCCACTTTTTTCTTCGCCCTCTCGGGCAGTCCGGATGCCGACGGCTGGTTTAAGGCGTCCCTCTTCTGTACGGTTGCGGTGCCCGTACTGATCTACGGCTACATCCTGGTTTACCGCTACCTGAAAGACAGGAAAAAATAAAAATGTGCTGCAGGCCTTTGATTCTGCAGCACATTTTTTATTTTTCTTCGTCTCAGCGATAGATAATATCCTCTCTGCCCGGTCCATTGGAAACCATGGTGATGGGGAATCCGATCTTTTCTTCCACAAACTCCACATATCTGCGGCAGTTTTCCGGAAGATCCTCGTATTTTTTGATACCCCGGATATCGCATTTCCAGCCCGGCAGCTTCTCGATCACCGGTTTTGCCTTCTCCAGCATCGCTGTGGTGGGGAATTCCGTGGTGATCTTTCCATCGATATCGTAGGCCACGCACACCGGAATTTCGTCCAGATAGCCCAGCACGTCCAGCACGGTGAAGGCCACATCAGTGGTTCCCTGTATCCGGCATCCGTACCGGGAGGCTACGCAGTCGAACCATCCCATTCTTCTGGGCCGTCCTGTGGTGGCGCCGTACTCTCCGCCGTCTCCGCCTCTTCTTCTCAGTTCATCGGCTTCCTCGCCGAAGATCTCCGACACAAAGGCTCCTGCGCCCACCGCGCTGGAGTAAGCCTTGCAGACCGTGATGATCTTTTTGATCTCATAAGGGGGGATCCCCGCTCCGATGGCGCCATAGGCAGCCAGCGTGGAAGAGGATGTTACCATGGGATAGATTCCGTGATCCGGATCCTTCAGTGATCCCAGCTGTCCCTCCAGCAGAATCTCTTTGCCCTCCTGGATGGCATTCCACAGGTAAGAAGACACATCGCACACATAGGGGGCGATCATCTCTTTGTATTCCAGCAATTCTCTGTAAATATCCTCCGGATTCAAAACCGGTTTGTGATACAGGTGCTCCAGCATCACGTTCTTGGTCACGCAGACCCGCTCTGCCTTTTCCTTCAGGGACGCTTCGTCAAAAAGCTCGCTCACCTGAAAACCGATCTTGGCATATTTATCGGAATAAAAGGGCGCGATGCCCGATTTGGTGGAGCCGAAGGATTTGCCCGCCAGACGTTCCTCCTCATACTGATCGAAGAGGATGTGATAGGACATCACCATCTGCGCCCGGTCAGACACCAGAATCTTCGGTTTAGGCACGCCCCGGTCCACCAGACCCTGAATTTCTTTTATCAATGTTGGAACATGCAAAGCCACGCCATTTCCGATCACACTGGTGGTATGATCGTAAAATACTCCCGAAGGAAGTGTATGCAGCGCGAACTTTCCATAATTATTTACAATCGTATGGCCCGCATTGGCTCCGCCCTGGAAACGTACGATGATGTCGGCTTCCTTTCCAAGCATATCCGTAATCTTGCCTTTTCCCTCGTCACCCCAGTTTGCTCCGACGACAGCTTTTACCATTTTTTATTTCCTCCCAGCTTCTCTCTGTAACAGAGTCATTTGCTCTTGATCGCAGTAAAATCACTACCGTATTGAGTATACTACATTCTGATAAAGAAGTAAAACCTTAATTGAATTTTTCCCGCTTTTTCTATCTCTTACGCAGGAAAATGAACAACAGGGCGCTGACGGCCATCAGTACGGGATAGTACATATAAGGCAGGATCTGAAAGGGCGTCAGGCCGGTGAGACTGGCAGCCGACAGAAGCTGGGCCCCGTAAGGGATCAGCCCCTGCCCCACCGAAGCGAAGATATCCAGCAGGGAAGCGCTCCTGCGGGGCGAGATCCCGTACTCTTCGCTGATGTTTCTGGCGATGGGGCCGGTCATGACGATGGCCACCGTGTTATTGGCCGTACAGCAGTCCACCAGCAAAACCAGCAAAGCGATCCCCAGCTCGCCGCCCCGCTTCCCTCTGACCCGTTTCTTGATTTTCACCAGAATATACTGGATTCCTCCGTGGGCGCGCACCAGGGATACGATGAAAGCCACCACGATGGATATCACCGTGATATCGTACATGGAAGTGACACCGTCCCCCACCACCTGGAAGATTTCAGTCGGAGCAATGGCTCCAGTCCCTACTCCTACCAACAGAGACAGCACAATTCCGCTGATCAGCACCACAAAGACATTGATTCCGATCAGAGCTCCGATCAGCACCACCAGATAGGGAAGGATCTTCAGCACATTGTACTCCAGCCCTTCAAAGGACGCTCCCTGTCCGGAACCGGGCACGATCAGAAACAGAATCACGGTGATGACGGCAGCCGGCAGTACGATCAGAAAGTTTTCCCGGAATTTATCCTTCATCTCGGCGCCCTGGGTGCGGACGGCCGCGATGGTGGTATCGGAAATCATGGACAGATTATCTCCGAACATGGCGCCCCCCATCACGGCTCCGGCACAGACAGCCATGCCCACTCCCGCTTTGTCGCTGATCCCCACGGCGATGGGCGCCATGGCTGCGATGGTACCCATGGAAGTCCCCATGGATACGGAGATAAAACAGCTGATCACAAAAAGCCCCGCCACCGCCACGTTGGGAGGCATGATGGACAGCCCCAGATTGACCGTACTCTCCACGCCGCCAGCCATATCCACCGCCTTGGAAAAGCCGCCGGCCACCAGAAAGATCAGACACATGGTCACGATGTTTTCATCAGCCACCCCCTGGGTAATCAGTGTGATTTTCTCCTGAAAACTGACTTTCCGGTTTTGCAGAAAACCCACCAGCAGCGCGATGAGAAATCCCACGATGGCCGGCACGCTGTAGAAATCTCCGGTGATGCAGCCGGCTCCCAGAAAGATTATCAGAAACACCAGGATCGGCAGCAGCGCCAGCGGATTTCCCTGATCCGTATTACGTTCCATTTCTTTTTCCTCCTTTTTACAGCTGAAAAAGGACGCTGCAAAATTTCTCCTTTGCAGCGTCCCGTCATTTCTGCCGTTATACGTTGATTTCCGCCGTCACGCCCAGAAGCTCTTTGTTTGCCTCCAGAACAGGATTGATGCAGTTTTCCAGGAACGCATCCACCTGCAGGGCGGCCCTGCCGGTATATTTGGAGGGATCCATGGTCTTTTTCAGTTCCTCCAGCGTCAGGTTGAAGGCGTCGTCCGCGGCGATCAGTTCCAGTAGATCGTTGTCTTTTCCTTCCGCTTTCACATGCCGCGCCGCCACCATGGACAGCTCCCGGATCCTCTCGTGAAGTTCCTGCCGGTCTCCGCCGGCTTTCACCGCATCCATCATGATATTTTCCGTAGCCATGAAAGGCAGTTCCGCCATCAGCCGTTTTTCAATCACCTTGGGATAAACCACCAGTCCGTCCACCACATTCAGACAGAGATCCAGGATGCCGTCCACCGCCAGGAATGCTTCCGGAATACTCAGCCGCTTATTTGCGGAATCGTCCAGCGTACGCTCAAACCATTGGGTAGCGGAAGTGATAGCCGGATTCAGCGCGTCGATCATCACGTAACGGGCCAAAGAAGCGATCCGCTCGCTGCGCATGGGATTTCTCTTATAAGCCATGGCCGAGGAACCGATCTGGTTTTTCTCAAAGGGCTCTTCCACCTCTTTCAGATGCTGCAGAAGACGGATATCATTGGAAAACTTGTGAGCGCTGGCGGCAATGCCTGCCAGTACGTTAAGCACGCGGGTATCCACCTTCCGGGAATATGTCTGTCCGGAAACGGGAACACACTCCTTAAATCCCATCTTCTGGGCGATCATGGGATCGATCTGGTCGATCTTCTCCTGATCTCCGTCAAACAGTTCCTGGAAGCTGGCCTGGGTGCCGGTGGTACCCTTGGAGCCCAGCAGCTTCATGCCGCCCAGCACATATTCCAGATCCTCCAGATCCATCAGAAATTCATTCATCCAAAGTGTGGCGCGCTTGCCCACCGTCGTCGGCTGAGCCGGCTGGAAATGGGTGAACGCCAGTGTGGGAAGGGCTTTATACTGACCGGCAAAATCTTTCAGTTCAGCCAGCACGTTGATCAGTTTTTTCTTCACCAGCTTCAGCGCTTCCGTCATCACGATCACATCGGTGTTGTCTCCCACGTAGCAGGATGTCGCTCCCAGATGGATGATTCCTTTCGCCTTGGGACACTGTACGCCGTAGGCATACACATGGGACATCACGTCGTGACGCACCTTTTTCTCCCGTTCTTTCGCCACATCGTAATTGATATTTTCCGCATTGGCTTTTAATTCATCGATCTGTTCCTGCGTTATGGGGAGCCCCAGTTCCTTTTCAGTCTCCGCCAGAGCAATCCACAGCTTTCTCCAGGTCCGGAACTTCATATCCGGTGAAAAGATATACTGCATCTTTCTGCTGGCATACCGTTCTGACAAGGGGCTTACGTATCTGTCTGTACTCATACCTGTGTTCTCTCTCCTCTTCCGGCGACTTATCGCCTTTTTTCTGATTATAGCCTACCTCTTTTTTAAAAGCAAGCCTGCTTTTGTCTCCTCCTAATGCTGCCGGAATTTCCCCAGAAACTCCTGCATCCGGTTATGACTGGAGGTAAAGACCTCTTCCGGCGTTCCTTCCAGCGCCACCACGCCTTTGTCCATGAAGATCACCCGGTCGGAGATCTCCCTGGCAAAGGACATCTCATGGGTGACGATCACCATGGTGATGTGCAGATCCGCAAGGGAGCGGATCACTTTGAGCACCTCGCCGGTCAGCTCCGGGTCCAGGGCGGAGGTGGGCTCGTCGAAAAACATGATCTTGGGGTTGAGCGCCAGGGCCCTGGCGATGGCCACACGCTGGCACTGGCCTCCGGACAGCTGACAGGGATAGGCGTCTTCCTTGTCCTCCAGTCCCATTTTGGCCAGCAGCTCCCTGGCCTCCCGGTACACCTCCTCTTTATTTCTCTTCTGGATATTGATGGGTGCATCGGTGAGATTTTTCATCACGCTGTAATGAGGAAAAAGATTGAAGCTTTGAAACACCAGCCCGAAATACTCCTGCACCCGTTTCATCTGGGCTTTCCCCGGATGGCAGGCCTTCTTTCCTTCCATCCAGGCCGCCCGCTCTCCCATATAGAGAATCTCGCCGCCGTCGATCTCCTCCAGCATGGTGGCGCAGCGCAGCAGCGTGGATTTCCCCGATCCGGACGGGCCGATGATGGAAAGGATCTCACCTTCCTTCACGGACAGAGAAATGTCTTTTATCACTTCCAGATCGTCAAACTTTTTCCTGATATGATTCATTTCCAACAGATTCATGGCTTCCTCCTAATGATAGTAATTCAGCTTTTTCTCGATGGCTTCCATCACCACGGCCACCAGCAGGTTGAATACGTAGTAGAATACGCCCGCCACGACAAAGGGCATGAAGGTGGTGTTGGCCGCGGCGATCTGTTTGGCGACGGTAAACATCTCCATATATGCCAGGGCAAAGGCCAGGGACGTATCCTTGACCAGGGTGATCACCTCATTGGTCACCGCCGGCAGGATTCTCTTTATCACCTGCGGCAGGATAATCTTCAGGAAGGTCTGCCGCCCGTTGTAACCCAACACTTTGGCCGCCTCGTACTGCCCGCGGGGCATGGATTCGATTCCCGAACGGTAAATCTCGGCAAAATAAGCCGCATAATTCAATGAGAAGCCCAGAATAATGGCAATAAAGCGGTACATGCCGCCGATATTGGCCCCGAACAGATAAAAAGGCCCGTAGAATACCACCAGCAGCTGCAACATCAGCGGCGTCCCTCTCATGATGGAAATATAAATTTTGAAAACCGTGCTGATCACCCTGTTTTTGGCCATGCGCCCAAAGGAGACTAAAAGACCCAGGGGGAGGGAAAAAAGCAGCGTCAGCGCGAAGATCCCGATGGACTTCACCATACCTTCGGCCAGCTGTCCCAGCATAACTGAAAATTCCATATCCTTTGTATTCCTTTCTTTTCCCATACGGCGAGAATACCCCCCGCAACCTGCCGCTTTTTGCGGCAAATCCGGGGGGTTATGCACCGCCTCTTATTTTGCTTCCAGACAAACCATATCCGACAGTTCATATTTTTCTGCCAGTTCATCGAAGGTTCCATCCGCCAGAAGAGTCTGCAGATCGGCGTTCACCTTATCCCGCAGTTCTTCATTGCCCAGCTTGAATCCGATGGCATATTTCTCGGAATTCAGCTTTTCATCCATGATCTTAAAGCCTTCTCCTCTGGTCTTGATCTGATACTGAGCCACGCCGATATCCATGGCCACAGCCTGTACCGATCCTGCCTGCAGTTCCACGAAGGCGCTGTTGTAATCGGCAAACTCCTGCAGCGCACCGAAGGTATCCGCCAGCGCTTTCTGGCCTTCCTCATCCTGAAGAAGCTGCAGCGCCGCAGACGCCGCCTGTACGCCTACCACCTTGCCTGCCAGATCGTCAAAGGTTTCGATACCGGAGTTTTCAGCGACCACCATCACCTGGCTGTTGTCCACATAGGGATCGGACCAGGTATAGTCGTCCTCACGGCCGTTCATGGTAAATCCGTTCCAGATACAGTCGATGGTGCCGGATTCCAGTTCCATATCCTTGGAATCCCATGAAATGGGAGTTTTCACCAGTTCCCATCCTTCCAGATCGCAGACCGCCTGGGCCAGTTCCAAGTCAAATCCGGTATACTCGCCGTTTTCGTCCATGTATCCGTAAGGCGGATACTCCGCATCGAACCCGACGGTAAAGGTAGTTTTCTCCTCAGAAGATTCCTCCTGTTCGGCCGGTTCCTCCGCCTGCTCTTTGTCGGCCTGGGCGGTGTTCTCCTGCGCTTCCGGCTCGGCTTCTTCCTTTGCTCCGCAGCCGGCCAGCAAAGAAAACGCCATCACAGCCGTCAACATCATACTGATTAATTTCTTTTTCACTTGATCGTCCTCCCGATATAGTTTCCTATGGTAACACTCTGCTATGCTAAACCATGCATTTTATATTACCATACCAGACCAGTCATGTCAACCGGCCGGCTTACCATCCGGTATTTTTATGGTATTCCTCCGTCATGGACGTCAGCATCTCATCGGTGACTTCCCCGTCCGCCACCCCGTCTTTTTCTTCCCGGAGTACTTCCCCTTCGATCTCACAGATCAGCGTATCGTCCGCCTTCTCCTGCCCGGCCTTCTCCTGAAACTCTTCCCTGGATTTCAGCAAATAGATCGCCGAAAGATAACTTTTCAGAGATGTTCTGCTGTGCAGCAGTTCATTGGCCTGTTTGAAACAGGACAGCGCCTCCTCCATCTGAAAGAGACGGGCATAGGCGCATCCCATATTGTGCAGCACGCTGCCGCAAAAAGCCGGTTCCGCCTGGGGATCCTCCCGGGCGTCTTTGAGCGCATCGCCGTACACCCGCAGGGCGTTGCCGTATTTGCGGTATCCCACCAGATAATCGCCTTTCTTTTTTCTTCGCATCAGCGCAGGCTGCTCTTCCATCTGCTTCAGATTCTGCTGCAGCGCTTTTTGCTCCGCCTGGTTCAGATACTGAATTTCTTTCATGACAGGCAGAATCAGCTCTGCCATGGATGCTTTGTCCTCCAGCAGCTTCTCCAGCCTCCTGGCCAGGGCCGTCAGCCCCAGTTCCTCTTTCAGCCAAAGGATCAGCCCCCCATTGAGAATGGTCTCATCCAGCAGATAGAGATTCTGACTCATATAGAAGCACAGTTCTTCCATCGTGTAGATGTTGGTGCTGATATTTTCGATGAAATAAGGATTTTTTGCTTTTTTCGTCTGACATAAGCGATAACCGATCATCCCGTTCCTCCTTTACTGTACCAGCGTCTCGTTCCATTCCAGGCCGCTTGCGGGAAACAACTCTCCCAGTCCCAGGTCCGTCACCCGGATGTGGATACGGCTTAAGGATTCAAACTCCAGGCTGATCCGAAGACGGGTTGCCTTGGGCGGTCTGTGGGGCAGTCCCGGAAGGGACATGCTGTATCGCTGCAGCTGGGCGGATTTTGGTTCTCCGGAAAGGAACACCAGATCTGCCGTATCCTCCAGCAGAATCTCAAACTCCTTTTTTGCCTCATACCAGTGGATTCCCGGCTCCACCAGCGGATAATAAGTATGAACGCCGGACACCAGCATTTCCATACCCAGCATGCCGGTCACGATATCCTCCCCCCGGTAAACCAGATCCTTGACCTGACGGCCTTCCACCTTTTCTCTGGCTCCGTAACAGGCTCCTTTGCAGTACAGATTATTGCCGTAAAATACATGGCGATGGTTTTTGCACAGCATGGGAACGGAACGTACCGCCCACTCCCGGTCGAATCCGCTGCCCACCAGGAAAACGCCGGAATACATCTCGCTGCCAAAAGATTCCTGAATCATTTTGCAGAAATCCACGTCTCTTTGTTCTTTGTCCAGGGAAAGCCCGGCCCGTTTTCCGGCTTTTACAAAAGCCTCCGCCGGTCTGACCTGACGGTTGACATCCAGGCAGCGAAACGCCACCTCGTCCCCTTCGAAGGTAAAAAGTCCCACTTTCCGGCTCCAAAATTCTGGTTTCTGCGAAATAGTATAGTAGTAAAAACTTTCATCATAAGTCTGCAGAAAGCATCTTCCTGCCGGAAACTGCAGAATCTGAAAGGCCTCCCGCAGATTTTCCACCAGCGGTCTGGTCAGACGGGGAACGGTCACCATGATACCGGAAATATTTTTGGACAGATTATTTGCCCCCAGCATTCCCAATGCCTGTCCCAGAAAAATCGCCGCCAGAGAGGAAGGTTTGACCATCTGGTCCTCCACCTGCACCGGTTCCTCCAAAAGACAGCGCTCCAACAGCCGGTCGATGAGAATTTCATCCTGATGAGCGGCAAAATACTCCGCTTCCACTCCGTAATGATAGACCGCCTCCCCCGGCTTTTTGCTGATGCAGGTGGGGAACGCATACTGACTCTGTCCGGCAATCACAGAAAGAGAAACCGGCTCTCCCTCCGTCCTGTCAAAGTAGCAGATCTGGGAAGTCTTTTCTCCCATCTCGAACCCTACGATTATATTTCTGACTTCATTCATTTATTAGCCTCCCATCGATCCGGACTCACGGTATCATTTTAAACAGCCGCTCCGTCACCTGTTCCATGCGGCGGTATTTTTTCATGATATTTTGGCACTCCCGGTCGTTTCCCATCTTTCGGTATGCCAGCATCTGATTGATCATGTCGTAGCGGGTGGTTCCGGAATCGGAAACCGATTCCATCCAAACCTCCTCTTCCTCGGTACGAAAGCTTTTTTCCTTCTGCTCCACCGTCAGATAGTAAGTGAGCCGTTCTCCGTAGAACAGCAGGAATTCTCTGACAAACACGCCGTGGAATCCCTTCTTCATCGGTTCGCTTTTATACACCGGATCCGCGCCCTCTCCTGTAATGGCAAAATGCAGCGTCACCCGGGCGTCCGGAGCAAACCGTTTCTCCACAAAAATCTTGTCCTCCAGCTGCATCCCGCGTGTCAGTTCCTGGGGCAGCTCTTTGAAAAAAGCAAATCGCAGATTCTCCCTGCGGCAGAGGTTTAAAATCCCTTTTACATTTTCCTTCTGATACGTATTAAGCTTTTTGCAAAAACGGTAACGCTTCAGCAGCGCCAGCCAGCAGATCAGATCCAGATCGCTTCCATCTTCATAAAAGCTTTCCAGCCCCTTAAACACAAACATGTCGATGCGGATATCTTCCAGAAAGTATCCGTAAGAGAGGAAGGTAAAGGCGGCGGCGATCACCGCTTCCTTGCCTCTGTTTTTCACATAACTTTCCAGCACTTTGGCAAATTTGGGGAAATTTACCCTGGCATACATGGCCAGGAGCAAAATTTCCTCCTCCAAGGTGTATCCGTCCATCTGAAAACCCTTTAACCGTTCCCAGATCAGGACCATATTTTCCACCGGTCCCATATAGCTGTCTCTTAAATATCCTAAAAGAACCTCGTCGTATTTTCCCTGCTCCATCACGTAATAAGCCAGATAAAGCAGTTCTTCGTTTTCCGTAAACTGACTGTCCAAAATCAGACGGCGGCAAAGTTTGAACAGCGCCGTCATATCGATTCCTTCATAACCGTATTTCTGGATCAGATCAAAAGACTCCCGGACAAACCCGTGGCGGATCAAAATATCCTGCAGCAGGAGGTAATCCACCTTGTAAAATTCCTCATAATCCAGTCGTCCAAGGTATTCATTGAGGGTATCATCCCCTGCATTTTTATCGTAATAATCCAGAAGTTTCCTGCGTACTTTACGCCGGTAATCCTCCTCAAAGGCTTCGGAATCGGCTACCAGTTGGAAGCTGCCCATATTTCTTACGCTCACTTCCGTCTTCATAGGGTCGCTTCCGCAGATATACAGCAAAAGACCGGGATCGTCAATATTGTAAGCCATACACTGACGTGCCGGCTCTTTTTCCTCCATCAGTTTCTGCAGATTATAATCCACGGTGGCCACATAACGGCGATGCTTGGCGTCTTCAAAGAAGATCTGCGCATCCGAAACGTAAAGATTGATATATGCCACTCCGTCCCGGCAGGGATAGCTCTGCTCCTCCTTCAGCGCTCCATGACACACCACCACATTGCGCACTTTGGGATCGTCGCTGTACAGACGGTGGGTAAACATCACAGACGCGAAGTCCCTGGCCTGCTCCTGATCCCTCACTTCGGTGATAAACTCCTGGTAGAGAACGGCATAATCTTCGTTGATCCGCTTTTCTGCCAGGCTTTTATGGGCAAACGTCTCCATGGCCTCCCGGTAAGCCAGGTAGGTCTGCATATCCTGCGCCTTGTCCCGGATGACACGGGCATAGATAAAGGCTTTGCGCTCACTGCTCAAGGTATTCTGATAGGAAAAATACAGACGCACCGCCCTGGGAAGCGCTTCCTGATAATGACGGCTCATGGTTTCTATGTAAAATTCGTACAGACGGGTGATGCGGATATCCAGATCCACCGCCCGCGCGTACCATTTAAAATATTCTTTCTTCCCCGGCTGTCCCAGCATCACCAGCCTGCAGACGGCCTCCACCACATCTTTCCCCGGACACACCTTGTAGGCTTCACAGAGAATCCGGTACACACCGGGACGGAAGGTCTTTTCATGGGAGGCCAGATGGGCGATGCGCATTCCCAGTTCTTTCGTCATCATCTGATGGCGGCCGGCGAAGGCCAGCACCTGAACCATAAAGGGCGTCAGCTTACGAAACTGACCGACATCCTCCTGCAGTACCCGGCAGGCCATAAGATAGAGAACGGGACTGGCGACTCCCATTTCAAACTGCTGTTCCAGAAGATTCATCTGCTTCACCGGGGAATGGCTGATTTCCTCATCGCGAAGAAGCACATAGAGGATCACCAGACTTCTGGGATTTCTCCGGTACAGAGAGCGGAGCCGTTCCCTGTATTCCATCGTATCCTGCTGACGCAGTCCCGTCTGTCTGGCCAGATACAGATAGGCGGCTTCCTCCTGACTCTCCGACGCCTGAAAGGTTCTGTCCGCCAGCTGTGCGATCAGCTCCTCCGCCTTGGCCCGCTCGCCGGTTTCCAGGCAGACCCACGCTTCATACAGCTGCATCATGGCGTTATAGCTGCCTGAGTTTTTCAGTTCCTTTAATATCTGATCCGTTTGCTCCTGGAACTGACGGCTGTCTGTCTTCTCCATGCTGCGGTCCAGCCAGCTTCTGGTCAGATCCCTGCGAATCCGGTTTTCGAAACGGTGCATGCTGATTTCATATTCATTCGCCGCGGAAGCCACGATCTCAAACTGCAGCTGTCCGTAAACAGTATGGATACTGATCTTGCCATACCGTTTGCCTTTGCCAAGGCGGTCCCGCAGAATGATATACTCCAGGCCGAATACGCTGCCGATGAAATCCTCGGAAGTGATGATCTTCTTATCCACCTCCAGGAAATCCCCCTCCGTCTCCACCTCGGCCCGCAGATATCCCCAGGTACTGCGGTATATATAGAGGGTATCCTTCATAGAACCATCCAGTTTCAGCGATTCTTTATAATCCTTGTCCAGAGAAAGCCGCACCGGCTCTTTCTTCCCGGCGCCGATGAGGAATTCTTCCATGTGCTGGTAAGTTACCGGGTTGTGAGCCATGCCTTTATACAGTGACCGGCAGTTTTCTTTTTCTTCTTCCGGGAAATTCAAAAAATCCTTTCCGGTGAAAATGCGGAAAGCCTCCCGGTAATCCTCCCTGGCCAGAGCTGTAAAATCATCCAGATTCTTCAGCGTGCCTCTGGTGGAATTGACCTGCCCTTTTCCGACCTCATAATGAACCGGTATCACCGCCTGTCCGATATCGCTCATGATGACGATACTTCCATGACCTCTGTCCCCGGGACGCAATCCTCTCGTGTCTATCTCATAGATTACGTGGATGATTTTCCCCTGAAACCGGTCCTCCGACAGAAGGATCCGGCGATCATTGGAAACCAGCATCCCGCGGATGGAACTGCCGTCCTGCGCCCCAAAGACGATCTCGTCTCTGTGCTGTTCTCCTTCTGCCAGTACCAGGTCGATGGATGTCTTTGATATATCAAATCCCGGATGGGTATATTCAAACGTTCCGTTAATCAGTTGCTCTACTCTTTTTTTCATTCGTTTCTACCTGTATTTTCTGCTATTGACTATTCTTTTTCAAACGCTATAATGAATTATACACTACAAAAACTTTGGATGCAACCTGCACGGCTGCGGAAAGGACAGATATGTTACAGCATAAAGATCATTTCCATGGCAGCGACCTGGAAAAGATAGAAACCATTTATCATATTAACAAGGAAGACATCGTAAGCTTCAGCGCCAACGTCAATCCCCTGGGGATCTCCTTCGCCCTGCGAAACACACTGGCGGAAAATCTGGATGCCATCACCACCTACCCGGACCGGGAATATAAAGCGCTGCGCGCCTGTATCGCCCGCTACACCGACAGCCAGATCGAGAACATCATCGTGGGAAACGGTTCCACCGAGCTGATCTCTTTATTCATTCAGACCCAGCGTCCCAAAAAGGCAATGATCCTGGGCCCCACCTATTCAGAATACGAGCGGGAGGTTTCCCTGGAGGGCGGCACTGTCAATTACTATCCGCTGAAAGAAAAAGACGGATTTTCCCTGAACACGGAAGATTTCTGCAGTCACCTCAACGACTCACTGGATCTTCTGATCCTTTGCAACCCCAACAACCCCACATCCACCGCCATCAACCGCACGCAGATGCGCCGTATCCTGGATACCTGTCTGCAGTATGGCATTTTCGTGATGGTGGATGAAACTTATGCGGAATTTGCCCCCAAGGAAGAACGGGTAACCTCCATCCCGCTCACCAATAACTACAACAACCTGATTATCCTGCGGGGCACCTCTAAATTTTTTGCCGCTCCGGGGCTGCGGCTGGGCTACGCCGTCACGGGCAACCGGGATGTGTGCAAAGCCATCAATACCCGCAAAAACCCCTGGACCATCAATTCTCTGGCGGAGATCGCCGGCCGTCTGATGTTTCAGGATCAGGAATATATTGCCCGGACCGCCCATCTGATCAGCGGGGAGAGAGCACGCATATTCGAAGAACTGTCTTCCTGGGATACGGTGAAGGTCTACCGTCCTTTTGCCAATTTCATCCTCATGCGGATTTTGAAGGAAGACGTCACCTCGGATCAGCTCTTTGATCACTGCATCCGTCAATGCATGATGATCCGCGACTGCTCCACCTTCCCCTTTCTGGATGATAAATACGTCCGCTTCTGCATGATGAAGCCGGACCAGAACGACCGGCTGCTGGAAGCCTTCAAAGAACTGCTCGGATAAGAAAAAGGTCTGCCAAAAGCAGACCTTTTTCTTATCCTTTAAAGTCAAAGATGGAAATCTGATTGGAATCGGGGATATCTCCCAGAAGATTCAGCTCATCCATCAAGTCTATGACCGTTTTGCTGATCTTAGTGCGATTGCGCAGATCATCTTTGGACAGAAACTTTCCATCTCTGGCCGCCAGCACCACGGCGTCCGCCGCCTTGTCGCCCAGCCCTTCTATGGTATCCAAGGCCGGCATCAGTTTTCCGTCCACGATCTGGAACCGGTGCGCCTGCGCCCGATAGAGATCCACCGGTGTAAATTCAAATCCTCTGGCGTACATTTCCTGGACAATCTTCATATCCTTCACCGTATCCTGTTCCTTGTTGGTCAGGCTGTCAGAACGTTTCCGATATTCTTCCATGTGATATTCCAGCCGCTCCCTTCCCATACACATCAGTTCATAGGAAAAGGCCGAGGCGCGGATACTGAAGTAGGCCGCATAGTAGGCCAGCGGGTAAAAGATTTTGTAATAGGCAATCCGGTAGGCCATCATAACATAGGCCGCCGCATGCGCTTTGGGGAACATATACTTGATCTTCTTGCAGGACCAGATATACCAGTCCGGTACATCGTGGGCCCTCATCTCTTCTTCCCATTCCGGTTTCAGTCCCTTGCCCTTACGGACGCTTTCCATGATGGTAAAAGCCTGTTCGCTCTCCACCCCTTTCTGAATCAAGTACGTCATGATATCGTCACGAGTACAGATAGCCGTGGAAATGGTGGCTTTCCCCTCCTGGATCAACGTCTGGGCATTGCCCAGCCACACATCGGTTCCGTGAGACAGACCGGAAATTCTTACCAGATCAGAAAAAGTCTGTGGTTTTGTATCCTGCAGCATCTGGATGACGAAATCCGTACCGAACTCCGGGATGCCCAGGCAGCCCAGGGGGCATCCGCCGATATCCTCCGGCGTAATGCCCAATTCCTTTGTACTCTTAAACAGGCTCATCACCTCTTTATTATCCAGGGGAATGGTCTTGGCGTCCAGCCCCGTCAGATCCTCCAACATACGAATCATGGTAGGATCATCATGCCCCAGTATATCCAGCTTCAACAGATTCTCATCGATGGAGTGGTAATCAAAATGGGTGGTGATGATATCCGTATTCACATCATTGGCCGGGTGCTGTACCGGCGTGAAGGAGTTGATATCCTCTCCGATGGGGAGCACGATGATACCGCCGGGGTGCTGTCCTGTGGTACGGCGGATACCGGTACATCCTTCCACGATCCGGTCCACCTCACAGTTCCTTTTATGGATACCGTGCTCCTCATAATATTTTTTCACATAGCCAAAAGCCGTCTTGGCCGCCAGCGTACCGATGGTCCCGGCACGGAAGGTCTGGCCTGCGCCAAAGATAACCTCCGTATATTTATGCGCCTTGCCCTGGTAATCGCCGGAAAAGTTCAGGTCGATATCCGGCTCCTTGTTGCCTTTAAAGCCCAGGAACGTTTCGAAAGGAATGTCAAACCCTTCTTTTTTCAGGGGCGTGCCGCAGACGGGACAGTTTTTATCCGGCATGTCACAGCCGGCTTTTCCGGCGTAGGCTTTCACCTCGTCGGAGTCGAAATCATAGTAATGACATTTCTCGCAATAATAATGAGGAGACAGGGGATTCACCTCAGTGATACCGGCCATGGTGGCCACGAAGGAAGAACCTACCGATCCCCTGGAGCCCACCAGATAGCCGTCCTCATTGGACTTCCACACCAATTTCTGGGCGATGATATACATCACCGCGTAGCCGTTGGAGATAATGGAGTTCAATTCCCGTTCCAGACGCTCCTGAACGATTTTTGGCAGCGTTTCTCCGTAAATCTCATGAGCCCGGTTGTAGCAGATTTCCCGCAGCGTTTTATCGGAATCCTCGATCACCGGCGGAAATTTTCCTTTGCGGATAGGCGAAATCTTCTCGCACATGGCCGCGATCTTCGCCGGATTTTCAATCACCACTTCTTCCGCTTTTTTTGCTCCCAGATATTCGAACTCTCCCAGCATCTCCTCCGTGGTCCTAAGAAACAACGGCGCCTGCTGATCCGCGTCGGCAAATCCCTTTCCCGTCATGATAATGCGGCGGTAAACTTCATCCTGGGGATCCATGAAATGGACGTCGCAGGTAGCCGCCACTGGTTTTTGAAACTGTTCGCCCAGCCGCACAATTTTTCTGTTCAGTTCTTTTAAATCTTCCTCGCTCTTCACATCATCCCGATCCTCCCTGAGCATAAAGGCGTTATTTCCCAGGGGCTGAATCTCCAGATAATCGTAAAACTGCACCAGCCGAGCGATCTCCTGCTCCGGCGCTCCCCGCAAAAGGGCCTGATACAGTTCCCCCGCCTCGCAGGCAGAACCGATGATCAACCCTTCCCGGTGCTGCAGAAACACGCTTTTGGGCAGCCGGGGCCGGCGGTTATAGAACTCCAGGTGAGAACGGGACACCAACCGGTACAGATTGACGCGGCCGATATCGTTTCTGGCCAGTATGATGGCATGATAGGTGGGCAGCTTTTTTAAGGTATGGACAGAAACCTGCCCCTGCGCATTCAGACTGTCCAGATTGTCGATCTCCCGTTCCTTAAGCATCTTGAGAAAGCGCACGAAAATCTCCGCCGTGCAGGCCGCATCGTCCACAGCACGGTGATGATTCAAAAGAGGCACACCCAGCGCCTTGGCCACCGTATCCAGCTTGAACCGGTTCAGGCCTGGCAGCAGGAAGCGGGCCATTCCCACCGTATCCACGGAAGTGAAATCCGTTTCATATCCAAGATCCCGACAGTTCTTTTCGATAAAGCTCATATCAAAGGACGCGTTGTGAGCCACCATGACTGCTCCTCTGGAAAACTCCAGAAATTCCGGCAGCACCTGATCGATGGTGCGTTCATTGACCACCATGGAGTCATTGATCCCGGTGAGGTTTTCTATTTTAAAGGAGATGGGAACCTGCGGATTGACAAAAGAAGAAAACCTGTCGGTGATCTTTCCTTCCTCCACCCGCACGGCGCCGATCTCGATGATTTTGTTGGCTGCGGGACTAAATCCCGTAGTTTCAATGTCAAATACCACAAAGGAACCGTCCAGACTCTGCCCTTTGCCGTTTTCCACGATTCCCTTCAGATCATCCACCAGATAGGCCTCCATACCGTAGATCACCTTAAAGGGACTGGAAATCTTTTTCAATTCTTCTTTGCTCACATCGGGATGGTCTTTTGCATATTGATCCCGGTAGGCCCGGTCGATATCCTCCAGTGCATGGTTGGCCTCCGGGAATGACTGTACCACCCCGTGGTCGGTGATGGCGATGGCCGGATGCCCCCAGGAGTAGGCTCTTTTTACCAGTGCGGCCGCATCGGTCACCCCGTCCATATCGCTCATTTTCGTATGACAGTGCAGTTCCACTCTTTTTACCGGGCTGGTATCCACCCGGCTGGTGGTAAAATCCGGTATTTTTTTGATGCCGATGACGGAACCGATGGTCAGTTCATGGTCAAATTTATCCACGATGGTGACGCCTTTGATTTTTACAAAAGCGCCTTTTTTGATCTGTTCCGCCGCTTCCGCCACCTGAGCGTTTGGGAGAAACATTTTCACTGTGATGGTGTCGGTAAAGTCTGTGACGTTGAACATGAGAATGGTCTTTTCATTGCGGATTTCCCGGGAATCCACCGACAGGATCTTTCCCCGGATCACCACATCTCCCATTTCTCCGGCAATGCTGTCAATGGTGACGGCAGCGTCTTCCTCAAAATCTCTTCCGTAGATCACATCAGGATTGGCGCTGCGGCGGATACCCGGACGGGACTGCCGTCCGCGGAAGGATTTATTTTGTGTCTGCTGTTTTTTCCCGTTCTCACGGGTTTTTCCGGAGGCTTGTTTTTCCTTCGTCTCCTTCGTGGAACCTTTGACCTCTTCCATGGCCGCCTGTTCTCTGGCAGCATCGGCCGTCTCCTGAAGGTGGCGGGCCTCCTCCTGAATTTTTTGTTCGCTGTTGATCCTGGCGCGGCTTTCCTTTGCCTGTACATATTCCACAGAAATCTGCAGGGCAAAGTGGCACCGTTCGCAAAATACCTTGTCCAGAATCCGCTCCAGCTCTTCCCCCCGCTCCCGGGAAATCACCGTGTCCGGCAGCGTGATCCTCAAAGACTCCTGCCCTTCAAACTCCAGTTTTCCCTGGATCAGCAGATTATAGAGCACAGCGCTGTATTCCTTTAATTCCAGCAGCAGACTGTCCCGATAAACTTCCCAGAAATTTTCCGGCGTATACTGGCGGGACAGCTGGAAATCTTCGATAATTTTGATTTCCATGGGAAGACCCGGGAAAAACTGTTCCCGGATCGAACGTTCCAACGCATAGATATTCTTTTTATGAATCCACTGACGGCTGTTGAGATAAACCCGCAGGCGGGTCTTCGAAGGATTGGAAGTCACCCGCGTCACTTTGGCTTCTTCCACATAATCTTTCAGCTCTCCGTCAATCAGCAGCTTGGGAAATACGTCAAAAAACTTTTTCTCCATCATGCATCCTTCCAGTTTATCAGTTCCTGGCGCAAAGCGGATAACAGTTTGTCTTCCGGAACTTTTCGGATAATCTCCCCCTTTTTGATCAGCAAGCCTTCTCCTTTTCCCCCGGCGATTCCGATATCCGCTTCTTTTGCCTCTCCCGGTCCGTTGACCACGCATCCCATAACGGCCACTTTGATGTCCAGAGGAATATCCTGTACCATATCCTCCACCTGATTAGCCAGGCCGATGAGATCGATCTGCGTGCGGCCGCAGGTGGGACAGGACACCACTTCCACGCCGCCTTTTCGCAGACCCAGTGTTTTTAAAATACATTTGGCCGATTTGATTTCCTCCAGCGGATCACCGGTAAGAGATACCCGGATCGTATCGCCGATACCCTGATAGAGGATCACTGCCAGGCCCACAGCCGACTTAATATTCCCGGAATACAGCGTGCCCGCCTCCGTGATTCCCACGTGAAGGGGATAAGAAGTGCGGCGCGAAATCATCTCATGGGCTCTGGCGCACATCATCACGTCGGAAGACTTGATACTGATAACCAGATTGTCATATCCCAGTTCTTCAATGATATGTACTTTATCCAGCGCACTTTCCACCAGACCTTCCGCCGTCACGCCGTGGTATTTCTCCACCAGTTCTTTTTCCAGGGAACCGCTGTTGACTCCCACGCGGATGGGAATCCCCCGTTCCCTGGCCGCGTCCACCACCGCTTTTATTTTCTCCTTTCCGCCGATGTTTCCCGGGTTGATCCGGATTTTGTCGGCTCCGTTCTCAATGGCGGCAATGGCCAGCTTATAATCAAAATGAATATCTGCTACCAGAGGAATGGAAATCTCCTTTTTGATCTTCCCGATCGCTCTGGCCGCCTCCATGGTCGGGACAGCGCAGCGGATGATCTCACAGCCGGCGGCCGTCAGCGCCTGAATCTGATCTACCGTACTTTTCACATCCTCCGTCTTCGTATTGGTCATGGACTGGATCAAAATGGTATTGCCGCCGCCGATGAAACGGTTCCCGATCTGTATGATTTTTGTTTTTCGTCTGTCCATCTGTCTTACCTCTTATCTTCTAATTTCCAGAAGTTTTTCTTTCAGCTGTTCCTCCATGGCACGCAGCTCTGTCTCGGCAGCCTGGCGTTTCTCCCGTCCCTCCGTCTGGATTTTCATCACCTCATCCAATGTTGTGATCAGAGATTCGTTGGTCGCTTTTAATGTTTCCATGTCCACAATTCCCCGCTCTGCCGCTTTCGCGCTCTCCACCGTAGCGGTCTTTAAGCTGGCTGCGTTTTTCTTCAGCAGTTCATTGGTCATGTCCGTCACCTGCTGCTGGGCTTTTGCCGCCTGCGTGGAATGGGCCACCCCCAGGGCGATCACCATCTGACTTTTCCACAGAGGGATGGTATTGACGATGGTGGACTGGATTTTTTCCACCATCACGTTGTCGCTGCTCTGGACGAGACGCAGCTGGGGCGCCGTCTGAACGGAAATCATCCGGGTCAGTTCCAGATCGTGGATCTTTTTCTCGAACCGTTCACACAGGTTCTCCAGATCTTTTGCCGCCTGGGCGTCTTCAGGAAACCCGCTTTTTCTGGCTTTTTCCACCAGCGCCGGCAGTTCCTGTTCCCTGGTCTTTTTTAGCTTTTTCTTTCCGGCCAGAATATACATGGTCAGTTCTTTATAATAGGCAAGGTTGAGTTCATACATCTTGTCCAGTATGGCGATATCTTTCATCAGCTGAATCTGATGCTGCTCCAGCACGCTGCAGATCTTATCCACATTGACCTGCGCCTTCTCATATCTGGTCTTCATGGCGTTTAGCTTATTGGATGTTTTTTTGAAAAATCCCAGGATACCCTTTTCTTCTTCATCCACATCGAAATTTTTCAGTTCCGTCACCACTTCCGTGAGCAGATCCCCCACCTCTCCCAGATCTTTGGTGCGGACATTCTCCAGCGTATCGGCTGAAAAATCCGCCATCTTTTTCTGAGTGGCAGCGCCATACTGCAGGATCGCCCCGGAATTTCCAAGGTCAATCTGCCCGACAAACTCTTCCACCATTTTCTTTTCTTCTTCCGTAAGGGTTGCTTCCTCCTCCATCGGTTCCGGCTTTGGACTCTCCTCCTGCGCCGAAGGGAGAAGATCGGATTCTTCCATGACTCCAAAAGTCAGACTGGGTGTAACCGCTGTTTTTTTCATTTCTTCACTCATAGTTTTCTATCCTTTCTTGGATGTGGATTTTTTCAGGCTGTCGTCCATCAGTCCCTCCTGGGCCAGCATGGTTTTCATCACCGTAATATCCGTGGAAATATCCCAGGCTGTGTCCTGGAAAAAACGATCCAGCAGCTTTTCAAAGGCAAAGTTGATGGTGTCCAGCGTATCCTCGATCTCCTTTTTCGTCCCTGCCATGTTTTCTCCCGCTGCCGGCTGGTCATAAAGTTCCTGGTAGGCGTCCACCAGCTTGGTGGTGGTGGGCAGATAATAATTCATAAATTTGTGCAGTTCCCCGGCCACATCCGGATCTTTTTCCACCTGTTGGAAAATCCGGATCATGATTCCTTCCAGGCGGGAGAGTTTTTCCGACATCACAGGATCGGGAATATCATCGTTGGCTCTGTGGATCCGCCGTATATATTCCTGGCCTTCCCGCAGTATAGCTTTACATTCTTCACTGCGGCCGGGATCATTCATCCGCCGCTCCCACTCTGTGGCCTTGGCCTCCCGCTCTCTTTTTGCCCGCAAGGCTGCCTGATACTGCTCCCAGGCATTTTCCGTCACCATCAGGCAGGAGCCCTGCTCGTCCAGATGGCCCTGGAGAAACATGCCCTTTTTAATCATGATTTTCAAATCCTTTGCCGTAGCGGCGGGAGATTTTCCTGCCAGAGGGGCAAGTTCACTGACCTGGCAGAATTCCCTGCCATCCAGCTTTTTCACATACCGTTTAAACCTTTTTGCCCGGCTCCAGAGGGAAACGCCCTTTCCGCCCACGATCATGCCTGCCAGAAACAAAGCTCCCAGAAAGACAGTCGTGGCCAGCAGCGGCCCGGCCAAAGTCAGAAGGCCGATCATCCCCATGGCCAGCGCCGTGATGCCAAAGACACCGCCAAGTACAAATCCCAGCACCGCCATCACGATCCCGGCGCCGCCGGATCTTGAAGCGAAACGTGTCGTGTCATATCCCCTCTTTCTCTGCAGCGTACTGCTGTAATTGGCCTTTTTAAAGTCGCCCTTGATTTCTTTATTGGGATATTTTTCATAATACTGTGCGCTGCGGGTTTCGAAAGCTTCTTCCGCCTTCTCCATCCCTTTTTTCACGCTGTCGGCGGCAGAACTGACCGCCTGGTTGATGACGCCCGAAACCGTCTGATTCAGTTTTCGAAAATCCTGAGAGTCGACTGCCGACTGCACCATATCTTTGATCTGTTCTCCCAGATCATACCAATCGTTATTTTTCATTTCTTTCTCTCGTATTTCAAAAAGGTGTATTCCAGGTCAAAATATGTCTGCTCCTCGCTGGAAGCCGTGATCTCCCACTCCGGCATCTGATCCAGATTTGGGAAAAAAGTATCTGCCTGGTAGGCAAAATCAATCTTTGTCACATGGATGGTGTCACAGTAGGGAAGCATCATATGATAGACTTCTCCCCCTCCGATCACATAAACATCCTCATCGTTATATTTTTTCAGTTCCTCCAAAAGTTCTTCTTTGGAATGTACTGTCACCGCGCCTTTGGCGTCGTACCCGGCATCTTTCGTCAGCACGATATTGATCCGGTTTTTTAACGGCATGCCTCCCGGAAAGCTTTCCAGCGTCTTTCTGCCCATCACCACCACCTTTCCGGTGGTTTCCTGACGGAAAAATTTCATATCTGAGGGAATGGAAACCAGCAGCTTATTGTTACAGCCGATTCCCCAGTTCTGATCTGCCGACAAAATCATATTCATAACGGTCTTCCTTTCTATACTGCAATGGGAATATTTTTAATCTGCGGACCGGTCACATAGTCTTCCACATGGAGATCCTCCACCGTAAACTGATAGAAGTCCTTCACCTGCGGGTTCAGCCACACCTTGGGCGCATCGTAAACAGGCCGTCTGATCAGTTCTTTCACGATGGGAATATGCCGGTCGTAGATGTGGGCGTCCGCAATCACATGGAGCAGCTGCCCCGCTTTCATATCGCTGACCTGCGCAATCATCATCAGCAGCAGGGCATACTGGCAGACATTCCAGTTGTTGGCCGCCAGAACGTCCTGAGAACGCTGATTCAGCACTCCGTTCAGTATCAGCTGACCGCCGCCTTTTTCCTGCGTCACATTGAAGGTCATGGAATAGGCACAGGGGTACAGGTTCATCTCATGGAGATCCTGATGGACATAAATATTTGTCATAATACGGCGGCTGTATGGATTTTCCTTCAGATCGTAAAGCACTCTGTCCACCTGATCCATCATCCCTTCCCGATACTGATGTTTCACTCCCAGCTGATAGCCGTAGGCTTTCCCTATGGATCCCTCTTCATCAGCCCAGCTGTCCCAGATATGGCTGTTCAGATCCTTGATATTATTGGATTTTTTCTGCCATATCCAAAGTATCTCGTCAAAAGCGCTTTTTAAAGCCGTCCTTCGCAGAGTAATGGCCGGAAATTCTTTCGTCAGATCATAACGGTTGACCACGCCGAACTTTTTGATGGTATAGGCGGGCGTTCCGTCTTCCCAGACCGGACGCACCTTCTCTCCTTCTGTGCTGCAGCCGTTCTCTATGATATCGCTGCACATATCAATAAACAGTCTATCTGCCAAGCTCATTTTACTTTTCCTCGTTCTTTCTGTCTGAATCTGCAACAAAACTTTTTAATCTTATGATACCATGGCGCTATAACGAATTCAAGTGACCGCCTCCACAAAACAGGCGGCGAAATCTGCTTTTGACATCGCCCGCCAATCGTGCTATAGTAGGCGGCATATAAACAGGAGGAACCGTCTATGAAACGATTGATTATATTTTTACTGAAACCCCTGTCCTTTCTGCCCGCTCTGCTGATGATGTACGTCATATTCTCCTTTTCATCCCAGAGCGGCCAGGTGTCCGGCGAACTCAGCTACAAAGTCAGCTATCACATCGTAACCATCGGCGCCGAGATCCTGGACAAGGATATTTCCGATATGGGAGTGGACTACTATATCGAGCAGATCCACGGACCAGTCCGTAAAGCCGCCCACATGACGGAATATTTCCTGCTGGCCATCGCCATCTCCTTTCCTTTTTATGTTTACGGCCTGCGGGGTTTTCCTCTTCTTGTGGTGGCCGGAATCATCTGCTTTGGTTTTGCCTGTACCGATGAATTCCACCAATCCATGGTGGAGGGCCGCGGACCCTCAAAACGGGATGTGGCCATCGACTGCGTGGGGGCATTCTTTGGAATCATGCTGGTTCGCATCGTCTGCTTCACCGCTTTGCTTGGCAGCGGCGGCAAAAAGAAAAAAAGGCGAAAGCGCCGCCGTTAATCTGATTTTACACTTGACGGCTCTTTAATTATCTGTCAAAATAGATACAGTAATACTGATATTACATATTAAGGGAGGTATGCAGAATGTATGTTCAAAAAGAACCCGTTCGCGGCTACAATGAATATTTGAACCTGAACGAGGGCGAAGGTATCAAAGCCATGATGGATGTAGGGCTTCTGGTAATGGAAGCCGGCGATACCTATTCTTTCCATGAGACAGAAAAAGAAATGGCATGGATTATGTTTGAAGGAAAAGCGAAAGTGGAATACGACGGAAAAACCGTTGAAATGGATCGTCCCAACCCCTTTGATTACAATCCCTACTGCCTGCATCTTTGCGCCGGAGACAGCTGTACCATCACAGCGCATGACAGCAGTGTATTCTACGTACAGAAAACCATGAACGACCGCAAATTCGAGGCGAAAATGTATCTGCCGGAGGATACCGACACCTGGGCGCGCGGTGTGGACGAACTGCAGGGCACGACCAGAAGAAACGTAAGAACCTGCTTCGACTACGAAAACGCTCCGTATTCCAACATGGTTCTGGGAGAGGTTGTCAACCTTCCCGGTAAATGGTCAAGCTATCCGCCTCACTGGCATCCGCAGCCGGAAGTTTACTTCTTCCGCTTCGACAAACCCATCGGATACGGCGCCGGCTGGATCAACGGTGAAGTGACAGAAATCAAGCATAATGGTCTTGCTGTTATCACCGAAAAGCCCCATCCCATGGTTGCCTGCCCTGGATATGCTCTTTGCTATACCTGGGGTATCCGTCATCTGCCGGGAAATCCCTGGGAGAAAACACGTATCGACGATGAAACCCATAAATGGATGCTGGATCCCAACGCCAAGATCTGGGACGGCGAGAGTCTGGATACGCTGAAATAAGTTATTAAAATCAGTCAGAAATATCCGGGTTGGCCGGGAAAATTTCCCGTCAACCCGGATGTTATGTATCTCCTTATTCCTTCTGTATGACTCAGACTGGCAATTGCCAGCGACAGATCTCTTGGCGCTTCCGATAATTCTTTCCTGTTGGCTTCCATAAACTGTCCAAGATTCTGCCGATTACTCTGATAATGACTCCCTCCATGTTTCCGGTATGCCCTTCCAGTCAATCAGATCGCGCAGATTTCGTGCTCCTTTCCATTCTTTTTCACTATAATAGATTACATATATCTGTACCGGTTTCAATCTGTCTCTCAAAGAAAACCGGCTGATATATTCATCGCCTGTCAAATCTCTTTTTCTCAGTTAAAATTTCTATACCCCTTGAAAACACTGGTGTTTCCAGCGTTTTCGCCACCTCGGTTTGGCCCTTTTCCCTCATTTTTTCCCTTGCGAGAAGAAATGAGGGAAACTTTTTTCAGGCCGTCCCTACAACCTTATCCAGTAGCCTTGCGGAAGTTCGCTTGGCCTCTCTGGTGGCGTGGGCGTAAATGTTCATCGTGGTACTTACATCAGAATGTCCCAGCAGCTCCTGCACATCCTTGGGTGCTGCCCCGTGAGAGAGAAGGTTGGTCGTATATGTATGCCTCAACAGATGGAAGTGAAAATCATCCATATCCCCGATCTTCTTTCGGGAGTATCGGCACACACTGCTGACCGTTGCAGGGGCTTCATAAGCTCCATCGGACCGCAGGCAGACGAAGGAAACCTGGGTGTAACCTTCTGGTGGTGTCTCTGTCCGGGGCAAGGAATAGACCTCATAGTAGGTGCGGTTCTTTTCCTTGACGATGCGGTAGTAGTTTTGTGAGTACAGCGGTCCATATTTGATGCTGTTCAGCATTTGCTCCTTTTTGGCTTCCCGCAGGATAGCCGCCAGGGTGTCGCAGAAATCCACAGTACGGATTTTCTTACGCTTTGTGGGGCCGATCTGTGTTTTCTTCCTTACGGAGTCATACCGCATACTCCGGCGAATGGTGAGGCATTGTTCCTTCAGGTCGATGTCCTGCCAGGTCAGCCCGCACACCTCACCGATACGAAGCCCGGCGAAATAGGCGATCTGAATAGGCAGTAACGCGGGATTGTGTTTTTTCTTCAGAAGCTCGTTCAGTGCCAAATACTGCTCATGGGAGATTGTCGGCGTTTCAGCAGGAAGGTCGCCTGTACCATCTTCAGTGAACAGCTCATATTCATCACCTTTAATCCGCTTCACCACATACTGCATCGGATTGAAAGTAATCAGCCGCTTGGGAAAAACCGCAAATCTGAAAGAGTTTTGAAGCACCGCTGAATACTGGCCCAGCGATCCTTTACTCAATGCCTCAACAGTTTTCCCATCAGGGTCTGTCCCACCGAAGCTCAACAAATCCATATAGCTTTGCAGATGGTCGGAAGTTACCGTCTTGAGCTTGCGTTTTCCAATGGGATGCTTCTTGATGCGGGAAACAGTGTTGATGTAGGCTGTCACCGTTCCATCACTCAATGAACCGGGTTTCAGTTCTTCCTCCACCCACATATCCAGCATATCTCCCAAAGTGATGTTCTTGGCCTGCGCCAGAAACATCTTGGTTTCATAGTCCTCCATCGCCTTGCGGAGCAGTGACTCGGTTTCACTCTTGCTTTCCGTTCCCGGAAATTCCTTCTGAACGCGGTTGCCGCTGGCATCCTCTACATAAAAGCGATAGTACCACTTCTTTCCTTTCTTTCTTACAGATCCTTTTGCCATAGCAAACTCCTTTCTATGCTGGCAAACGGAACCGTAGTGATGTGTCACCCTGATTATAGCAAAGGGTGGCCAATCTATCAAACATACCGCTTGCTAAATATCAAAAGTTTCTATGTTCAATCCACTGCAAGGACCTGATTGCGGTCCAGAAGGTCGCGGCCCTCGTTGATCTGCATGAAACAGCAAATCACATCCACACGGACTATGGACTTACGCCCAATCCGCAGGACCGGGATTTTTCCCCAATCCACAAGGCGGCGGAGGGTGTTGCGTCCAATGCCGGTATAGTCGGCAGCTTCTTCAATCGTCATGCCGATCTTACCAAAGCCCGCAGGCTGAACAGCGGAGTATCTTTCTGTATGAGTACGCCCGGAAGTCCCGGACGGAATATTCGCATAACAAACAGGCGAATTTGAAGTCATAATTGTTCGCCTCCTTCGAGAACAAAAAAAGCAGCCGCGCCGATCTGGTTGGAGCCGTTGTAACATACGGCGTACTTCGGCGCGGCTGCCTTGACTTTTCAGTAACTTCAAGCCCGCTGTATTTGCCACGCATCCCCAGCGGTGGGGATATTGCAGGCCGCCCCTGGCAGGGCTGTCATAACTCCGCAGCATCGTTCAAATCGTGTGCCGCAGGGTTCCCCCTCAAGTCTGTGGGAGGTCGTGAGAAAGTATCTTTAACCCCCGCGCTGTCATCGCGCCCGGAGTGCCTGTCCGGGTCTAAGGTATGCGTTGATCGCTCGGATAGCTTGTCCCATCACCTCCTTGAAGCTATCGTCCTGGCGGCGCACCTTATGTCGCTCATCACGCGGGTTTCGTACCTGCAATACCGTATATTCAGTTGTCATGGTTCTGTGAAGGGTGAGGAAAATGTGTCCTTCACCTATCACATTTTTTAAGGCCGTTTGTTAGCTATTTTTGAGGCCCGCCGCAAACTTTTTTGAAATTTTTTTGATTGCCCTGGCAAGTGAGAGGGAGACGCTGGCTTTCGTCACTCCTTCAAGTCTGGCAATCTCGGTGACAGACTTCCTTTCAGCATAGTACAGCCAGATCCGGCGATACTGCTTTGCGTTCAGAATGGCTTTCAATGCAGCCAGCCGTTTCTCGCGCAAAGCCTTTTCCTCTGCCTGGACATCCGCCTTCAGAAGCTCGGAGAAAAATTCATCCTCGGCAGACTGAACCGCTCCGACTACATCCAGGTAATCATCCAGAGCCACCCGATTATCGTTGAAGCTCCGGCCTTCCTTTTCTGTCTGGTGGTAGTCTGCATCAGACCAGGCTTTCCATTTCAGAAATTCTTCCTCGCTGGAAAAGTCTGCCCGGGTGAGCCGGATGCGGCCGCTAACGCTTATGTATATAATGCTGTCCTGATCGTATTTGTTCAGGGCGTATTCGCTTTTCTTATCAAACATACTTGTCCTCCATTTCAATTCAAGGGTTGACGGGTGAATTGAAATGGGGGCGGTGGAGATCGGCACCCTACAGAGAACCGCAGGATATGACAAAAAACGCCTGACTGGATATAATCCAGCCAGACGCTATCTGGTGTATTTTGATATTGCCTTACATCGTATAGTTCATCTTCTTGGGTATATGTCCCCGCTGCCGGGGACAGGCTTTTTTTGGCAGGTAAATTTCTGCCGGATTATGTCGAAGCTGTTCTCGCTTCACGGCGGCTCCCTCCTAAAGCCGCCGCTACATTCAGCACAGGGTCGTCATCCTCATAAGGGCATGGAGAACGGCGGCCTTGAAATGTATTTCAAAACCGCCGCTGGGTGAAAATGTAAATTGCGCGCACAAAGCCATCTGCCCCGCAACGGTTTTTTTCTTTCCCCGTCGGGCGGGGCAGGATAGCTTCAATATACTGTTTCAGATTTCTACTTTTGCTTTTGCAACAAGATATTTTTTCTCAATGGTTGTAAGATATTGTTGACGATAAGCCATTACAACCGCTTCATCCGCAGTTACAAAATAACCTCGCCGCATTTTTTCAATCACGCCATAATGTTGTAGTTCTCGAAATGCTTTCCTAACAGTTTCCGGGCTACTTCCAGCTTCTTTTGCCAGCTCGGTGTAAGAAGGCATTTTATCTCCTGTTCTATATTTGCCGTGTAAAATACGAAAGAAAATCTCATTTGCAAGGCGTTGATACAATTTTTCGCTAACATCAATATCCCAGCTCATACAATACCGTTCCTTTCAACAATCTCTATCTTATTTTGGGCCGAAGAATTACCTTTTTGAACAGGAACATTGTTGCTCCAAAATAGGTCAGGTAAATAGCACAGAATAACAGAATTGTCACCATGCCATAGAACAACACAAGTCCTTCCTGCAAAAACGATTTCCCGAAAAGGAGCTGTGTTCCTGCAATCAGGAAAACGGTAAGTATGATGGGAAATAGCAAGGGGATAAAAAACACAGTGGAAAGTTCCTTGCGTATCAAGGCAACCTGTTTCTGACTTGATACGCCCAGCCGATCAATCACCGCATAATTTTTCCGGTTTTTGTCTATAGAAGAAAGCTGTTCAAAAGCCAGAACCGAGCAGGAAAGAATGATAAAAATAATACTCAAATACAGCCCGCAGAAGGAGAGAGTTGTAAATCCGGTCAGTGAATTGGCAACACCCCACGCTTTTACTGTTATCCCCATTGTCATTTTCTCCGGTAGTTCCTGTCCGGGTTGGATGTCTGGCAACCATTCTCCACTATTCAAAAACTGTCTTAGTTCGCTTCTAAGTTCCGGGTATCCACCATCCGCCAGTTTCATCACAAGGCGAATTTTCTCCCCGGATAGCTGTGAAGCCACTTTATCCGGCAGGACAAGCACATATCCATTTGTTCCTGCCATTTGATACTGCTCCATTGGCTCAGTCAGGATCGGCGTTTCCGCTGCGGTCAAGGTCTGACCATTCAATGTAATTTCAGACTGCTGTTCCAATCTCTGCTGGATGTCATCCACATAATTCCATGTATCACAGTGAACTAAAAATTCGTTATTACTTATGGAAACAGATGAAAGCCCTAAAATCTCTCGCAGGCGATTATAGTCAGACAAAGACAAGGCTTCGATGGATTTACCGGGAACTGTATATAAGTAATAGGTTGCACTGTCCTCCACCTTGCAGCGTTCCTCCACAAAGGAGAGGACAGAATTCATGCTATCCTTGGTCAAGGGTGCGTCAATGGCTACACCGGCGTCATAGGGATAATACGCCTCCATATTGGCCTTATAGCCTGCGCCCATTGTCAGTCCTATAAACATCGTTGTAAGAGAAATCGTCAACAAGATTGCCACAACAGCCATTGTACGCCCGGAAGATTGAATACGCCTGCCAATCTGCCCCAAGAAAAACAGATTTTCCTCTCGATATTTTCGCTGGGGGTTTCGTTTGGCAAGCAGGTACAGCAAAACTGGGATCTTTCGGTGTAGCTCATAAACAGCCACAAGAATTAGCAGACAGGCTCCGCCACAATACAACAATGCTTCATTAGTCTGGATGTGAAGTCCTTTTTCCAGCAGAATTACACCTGCAACCATAACAGCAATCGAGAGTAAGCCAGTTAGAACACTCCGAAGCAAAGAATGAAAACCGATTTCCTCGTTTTTTTGGTTATCGTAAAGCAGATCAATCACTTTTTGCCGCCGGATAACCTTTGCTGCGCGAAACATTCCAAATCCATACATCAGAATGAAGAAGAAAAGTGTCATTCCCCATGCGCGGAAAGAAAACAAAACCCGATAAGTGTGCGGAACCTCGAAAATATTCTGGATAACCTGATTTAGCAATCCGGATAAGCCGGTTCCGATCAAAGCTCCCAGCAAAAAAGCTACCCCGCCAATTATGCCATTTTCCACCAAAAATAGATTGCGGACGGTTTTCACTTCCATGCCCATCAGCTCATAGGCAGCAAATTCCTTTTTGCGTTGGCCCAACATGAAGCGAACAGCATATCCAATGACAAACGAGGACATAAAGGCAATTAGTGCCGACAGTATCAAAATGCCAGTGGTAAGCATTGACATATTTTCTGTCATGGCAAGAATGTCCGGGGAAAGTCCCAGTGCCAAGAAAGAATACATCAATGCCGCAGTCAGCGTAAGCGTCACAAAGTAGATGATATAATCCCGAAGGCTCCTGCGAATATTCCGAAATGCAAGTTTAGCATACATCACTCACGCCCCCTCCCGTCATGGTGAGGACATCCAGAATTTTTTCAAAGAAAGTCCTGCGGGAATTGCTGCCTTTGAAAATCTCCGTAAAAATAGTACCGTCACGCAAAAAAAGAATACGGTTTGCGTAACTTGCGGAAAAAGCATCGTGTGTTACCATTAAAATTGTCGCTCCAAGCGTTTCATTGATACTCTGGATAGCGGAAAGTAGCATTTGGGATGAATGGCTGTCCAGAGCGCCCGTAGGTTCATCTGCCAAAATCAGTTTGGGTTGATTGATGATTGCCCTGGCGCAAGCACATCGTTGCTTCTGACCGCCAGACACCTGATAGGGATATTTGTCAAGAATATCCGTGATGTTCAGCTTTCCGGCTATTTCTCGTACCCTACCATCAATCTCACCTGCGGGAACTCTATTGATTGTCAATGCCAAAGCAATATTCTCGCTAATGGTCAGAGTGTCCAGCAGGTTAAAGTCCTGAAACACAAATCCAAGGTTCTCCCGGCGAAACCGGGCAATCTGCTTTTCATTGATTTCCGTCACATCGGTTCCATTCAGATAGATATGCCCTGCGCTGACCGTATCAATAGTGGAAATGCAGTTGAGCAGAGTGGTCTTGCCGGAACCGGATGCCCCCATAATCCCCACAAATTCCCCTTCCTGAACAGAAAAGCTAATATCCTGAATTGCTTTTGTGGTTGGCTATGCTGTTGCTCTCTCCGTCCAAAGCGTCCTCTTGGGAAAGCCTCGCATACAAAGCAGTGATGCTGTCGGGATAATTTTTCGTTGTTGTCATTGTTCATTCCTCCTGTAATGAACGCCCGACAAACAGGTTGCTATCGCTATTATAACGCTCCGTCATTTCCTTGTCAGTAGGCGTTTTCACGGTTTCCGATTTTATAAGCCGTTTCATTTTGTCATAGAGCAGTTCGGAGCCGCCGCAGGAAGTTTCAATTTCAAAGACCGTCCCGCCGATTTTGTAGCAGACGGTTTCATGCAAGGGATTACCCTTTTTCGGCAGTAAATCATTGTGTTCCGTTTTTCGTTTCCTCTCCATTCCTTTCCCGTCCTTTCCTTGTTTTGAGTAGGGAGCAAGCACAGCAAATGAGTACCCATTTGCGATTTTGGCTTGTTGGGAAAATCCCAAACCCTTTACTTTCTCTCACTCAATATCCCGTTTGAAAGGCAGCTTTTGTTGCACTTTCCCCCTCACTATATAAAAATGAAAATCCGGAAAATGATATTGACTTACCATGCAATTTGTGATATTCTAAATAAAAAAAGGAGTAAAAAAAACGTCTATTTTTTTGTGGAGGTCAATATGATATTTCGAGAA